>Ga0209025_1004596_pt1 | contig 11824 bp, 10 predicted proteins | sample AraplaMF_Col_mLB_FD_184256 | JGI IMG/M metagenome (GOLD analysis project Ga0209025, IMG submission 184256) | Arabidopsis root microbial communities from the University of North Carolina, USA - plate scrape MF_Col_mLB (SPAdes) (version 2) | ecosystem: Host-associated > Plants > Roots > Endosphere... | reverse complement strand
AATCATGGCAGTAACAGGACAAGTAAAATGGTTTAACAACGAAAAAGGCTTCGGTTTCATCGAAGTTCCAGGCGAAAACGATGTATTCGTACATTTCTCTGCAATCGAAACTGAAGGTTTCAAATCTCTAGAAGAAGGTCAAAAAGTTAGCTTCGAAATCGAAGATGGTAACCGTGGACCTCAAGCTAAAAACGTAATCAAACTATAATTTTATAGTTTATTATGGAAAAAAGGGATGGCTGCTGCCATCCCTTTTTTTGTTGTAATATACGATGGAAAAGTATACAAATGAAGTAATACTCGATGTTCGTAGTGGGAATAAAGTAGACCTACACAATACGATTGAAGAAATCTCATTCGCTCGTTTTAGATGAAGAAAAAATAGTCGTTTTTTTTTGAAGATGAAGAAGAGTAAAAGGCTTTCCGAAATGGAAGGCCTTTTACTCTTCTTTTTCAACCTTTTTCTTCGCGCGTTTCTTACATTCAGGGCATTTCGATTTACGAAAAGGCTTTGCAAAAAATAGTAGAATGAAAAATAAGCCGAATATAATGCTAGCTGAGTTTTTCACGATCACAATGCTACTGTTTTTCATTTGAATCGTTGGTTGCATTTCTTTTTCTTCCATAGTGGACCTCCATTTATTGGGTTTTCCTTTTAATTATAGCAAAGTTAATTGTCGTGATGATGAAAAATGAAGAAGCAGTTGTAAATATTTATAGGTAGTATATATGCATTTGTATAGGTTTTAAATTATGGAATCACTATATCATTATTTTATAATTTGAAAGATGTTTGATAAATGATAAAGTATTGTAAAAAAGCGGAATCTGTAAACCAATTCCTTTTCGTAGATGCTAAAATTATATATGCAGCTGCTAATATAAATGGAAAAAAAGGAGACAGTAGAATATGGAAAGTAAAGTAGAACGTTATGTTGAAAACTATGTGGTAAATAAAAATACAATGGCCTTACTTCCTGTTATTCTAAGTGAAAAGAAAATTGTTACACGAGTTGTTGAGAGGGAAGATTCCTTTTTCGTATTTCAAAAGCCTCTAGATATTATAGAAAGAAGTTGCCGCAAGCATGGTTCTAGTTTCTTAGGCAGAAAAGAAGGAACGAAAGAGTTAACTCATATTACACATAAAGCACCGATTGCGATTAGTCCGACAGATCAACTTTATTTTTTTCCCACTTATTCATACTCTAGAAAAGAGTGCGCTTGGTTGTCTCATTTTTATATTGAAAGTAATAAAGAGTCAAAGGACGGAAATGTTATTGTTAGATTTATAAATGGCTTTGCTGTGAAATTAGAAATATCAAAAAGTAGTTTTGAAAATCAACAAAATCGTACAGCGAAATTGCGTACTGAATATGAAGATCGTAGGAAAAAACAAGGGAGCCCTTGTTTTAAAGAGATTGATAAAACTGAACAATCTAGATTAAAACCAGCATACGAGAAAGTATATTTTGTGAAAGAAGGCGAAGTGTAAGAGGATGGGGGAACCCCCCATCCTTTTATTTGTCAGTTTTTGTCGGTAAGTCGATATATTCGAGAAATCGCCGATAAAAAGCGAGTTGTGGTTGATATATTCGAGAAATCGCTGATAAAAAGCGAGTTACGGTCGATATATTCAGAAAATCGCCGATATAATTTCAGTTACCGAGGAATTTGCTACCAAAACAAAAGGACCACTTCCAAAATCGCGACACGTCCTGTCGAATATTGATAGATTATCATAGCATAATAATGAAGGAATTCTAATGAAAGATATGGAAACTTAATAATTACATCTCCATATGTCGTATCTACCATTTCCTCTTTCATATAAGCGATGATACAGTAGAGGTAGTACTTAGAGTAAAGGGGTAAAGTGTAGAATGGATTTTCAGACAATCAAAGAGTATTTTTCACCAGAAAATATGGATCATATTGTTGAAAGTTATAAAGCGTTCGGACCACTTCTTGGTATTGGTTTACCGATGATAGAAGCGTTGATTCCGGCATTGCCACTCATCGTATTTGTATTGGCGAATGCTGTTGCATTTGGATTTTGGCTCGGTTTTCTTTATTCGTGGCTTGGATCAGTAATGGGTGCTTTACTTGTCTTTTTCATTATCCGCCATTTTGGCCGAAGTCGTTTCTTTTCTTTTGTAAATAAGCATGAGAGAGTACGAAAGGCAATGGGATGGATTGAAAGGAAAGGGTTCGCGCCGATTTTCGTTATATTTTGTTTTCCGTTTACACCGTCTGCGCTTATAAATGTTGTTGCTGGTTTATCTCGCATTAGTGTAAAACAGTTTGGTCTTGCGCTCGCGTTCGGAAAACTTGTGATGATTTTTATTTTAACGTATATCGGTCATGATTTAATGTCATTTATTCATAATCCGGTGAAATCAGTCATTGTAGCAATTGGTATTTTTATTTTATGGTATGTCGGCAAGAAAATCGAAGTAAAGTTAGAACTACATTAAGAATAGTCTTCTTTGTAAAGGAAAGCTTCATTATTAAAGGGTAAGGGGAGAAGCGGATGAAGAAAACTTTGAAAAAAGAAGGCATAGAGTGGATACGAACAATTTTAATTGGTGTATTATTAGCTGTATTTTTTCGAACGTTTTTCTTTTCAACGTACGTTGTAGAGGGGAAGTCAATGATGCCGACATTGCAAGATGGCAATATGCTCGTTGTAAATAAGGTGAGTTATCAAGTAGGGGACTTGAACAGGTTTGATGTTGTTGTGTTTCATGCGAATAAAAAAGAGGACTATGTAAAACGAATTATCGGTTTACCTGGGGATCAAATTGAATATAAGCATGATAAACTGTATATAAACGGACAATTCGTGGATGAACCTTATTTAGAGACGTATAAGAAAGAGACAAATGGACGACAACTAACAGGTGATTTTAAACTAGAAGAGTTAACGAAAGAAAAGTCGGTACCACCTGGATATATTTTTGTAGTAGGCGATAACCGACTCGGAAGCTGGGATAGTAGACACTTTGGATTTGTAAAAGCTGATACAGTTGTCGGTAAAGTTGATTTACGATATTGGCCAATTCAAGAGGTGCAAACGAATTTTTCAAAAGGTTGATATAATAGGTAGAAGTATAGAAAAAGACAAACTACTCCGTTTGTCTTTTTTCGTGTCCTATAATACAATTATAGTAGCAAACTAACGTTCGTTATGTAAGTGAAAGGTGGGGTTACATGTCACTTCGATTTGTGATTGGTAGAGCGGGAAGTGGAAAAAGTACACTTTGTTTACACGAAGTGCAAGAAGAGTTAAAGCAGCGCCCAAGAGGGGAAACAATATTATACCTTGTGCCAGAACAGATGACATTCCAAACGCAGCAGGCCTTAATTGGAAGCGAGGATGTAAGAGGTTCTATTCGGGCACAAGTTTTTAGTTTTTCACGGTTAGCGTGGAAGGTGCTGCAAGAAGTTGGCGGAGCGAGTCGTCTTCACATTGATGAAGCGGGCGTACATATGTTGCTTCGTAAAATTGTAGAGTCTCGTAAAGATGGATTATCGGTGTTCCAAAAAGCAGCGGAGCAAAACGGTTTCTTTGAACATCTTGGTAGTATGATTGCGGAGTTTAAACGTTACAACGTGACGCCATCAAACGTATATGAAATGTGGCAACAATTAGATGCGCATAGTAGTAGTGCCGAGCAAAAGCTATTAGCGAATAAAGTGTATGATTTACAACTACTATATGATGATTTTGAACGTGCTTTAATCGGAAAATATTTAGATTCAGAAGACTACCTGCAATTACTAGTCGAAAAGCTTCCGCAGTCTGAATATGTAAATGGGGCTGAAATTTATATAGATGGATTTCATTCATTCTCACCGCAAGAGCTAGAAATTGTAAGACAGCTTATGATTTGTGGAGCGAGAGTTACGATCACGTTAACGATAGATGAAAAAACGTTAGCACAGCCAGTAAATGAACTAGATTTATTTTATGAAACGACGTTAACATATGAAAAAATAAAACAAGTAGCACGTGAAGAGAAGATAGAAATTGAAAAAACGATTCCACTTATGGAACAACCGCGTTTTCATTCTCCGGCATTAGCTCATTTAGAAGCTCATTATGAAGCGCGTCCGAATGAAAAGTTTCACGGTGAAGCAAGTGTAACGATTAGTACAGCCGCGAATTTACGAGCTGAAGTAGAAGGTGTTGCTCGGGAAATTCGTAAACTTGTCGGGGATGAACAGTATCGTTACCGAGATATTGCAGTCCTTCTTCGTAACGGAGAAAGTTATTACGATGTGATGCGAACGTTATTTACGGATTATAATATCCCGCATTTCATCGATGAAAAACGCCCGATGTCACATCATCCGTTAGTAGAATGTATTCGTTCTGCATTAGAAATTATTAGCGGGAACTGGCGCTACGACGCGGTGTTCCGCTGCGTGAAAACAGAGCTTTTATATCCATTAGATGTAAGAAAAGAAACGATGCGCGAAGAGATGGATGAGTTTGAAAACTACTGTTTAGCGTACGGTGTACAAGGGAAGAGATGGACTTCAGAGGACCCGTGGATGTATCGCCGCTATCGTTCTCTTGACGATACGGACGGAATGATTACAGACAGTGAACGTGAAATGGAAGAGAGAATAAATCGACTGCGTGACGTTGTAAGAACGCCTGTTATTCGTATGCAAAAAAGACTGAAGCGTGCGGGAACAGTTATGCAAATGTGTGAAGCTGTTTACTTATTTTTAGAGGAGCTTGACGTTCCGAAAAAACTAGAAGCATTACGTATTCGTGCAGAAGAGAGCGGAGATTTCTTATTTGCGACAGATCATGAGCAAGTATGGGAAGAAGTAATGAGTCTTCTTGATACGTTTGTAGAGATGCTTGGCGAAGAGAAAATGTCACTTTCTATGTTCACAGATGTTATGTCGACAGGTCTTGAAGCGCTTCAATTCGCTAACATTCCGCCGTCATTAGACCAGGTGTTAGTTGCCAATATTGATCACTCCAGGTTATCAAACGTGAAAGCAACATTCATTATAGGAGTAAATGAAGGCGTCATTCCAGCAGCACCTATGGATGAAGGTATGCTTTCTGATGAGGAAAGAGAAGTTCTTGGCGCGGCAGGAATTGAATTAGCGCCAACGACGAGACAAACTTTATTAGAAGAACAGTTCGTTATGTATCAAATGGTAACGAGAGCGACTGAGAAATTATATATTTCATGCCCGCTTGCAGATGAAGAAGGAAAGACATTACTAGCGTCTAGCTTTATTAAGAAAATAAAAAGAATGTTCCCGGATGTGAAAGATTCGTTTATTACAAATGACGTAAATGACTTATCACGTTCAGAACAAATTTCATACGTAGCAACACCAGAAGTAACGTTGTCTTACGTTATGCAGCAATTACAAACGTGGAAGCGATATGGATTTGAAGGGAATTTAGACTTTTGGTGGGATGTATATAATTTCTACGTAACTTCAGATGAATGGAAGCAAAAAAGTAGCCGCGTGCTATCAAGTTTATTCTACCGAAATCGTGCGCAGAAACTAAGCACAGTTGTAAGTAGAGATTTATACGGAGATACCATTAAGGGAAGCGTCTCTCGTATGGAATTATTTAATCGTTGTGCGTACGCTCATTTCGCGCAGCACGGTTTATCATTAAGAGAGCGTGATATTTTCAAATTGGATGCGCCAGATATCGGGGAGCTATTCCATGCAGCGCTGAAGAGAATTGCAGACAGGCTATTGCGTGAAAACCGTACTTGGGCAGATTTATCAATAAAAGAGTGTGAGCATCTTTCTGTTTTAGTAATAGAGGAGATTGCACCGTTATTACAAAGACAAATTTTATTAAGTTCAAATCGTCATTTCTACTTAAAACAAAAATTACAGCAAATCATTTTCCGTACATCAATCATTCTACGTGAGCACGCGAAGTCAAGCGGTTTCGTACCAGTTGATTTAGAAGTGCCGTTCGGTATGGGCGGTACAGGATCACTTCCGCCGATGGAATTCTCATTACCAAATGGTGTGAAGATGGAAGTTGTCGGCCGTATTGACCGTGTGGATAAGGCAGAAGATGAAAATGGGACATTCCTACGTATTATTGACTATAAATCAAGCTCAAAAGCGCTAGATTTAACGGAAGTGTATTACGGATTAGCACTGCAAATGTTAACGTATTTGGATGTTGTTACTTCGAATGCACATACGTGGATGAAAAAAGGCGGCACGGCATCACCGGCAGGTGTACTGTACTTCCATATTCATAACCCGATTGTTGAGATGAAAGGTGACGCATCGGAAGCAGAAATTGAGAAAGAAATTTTAAAGAAATTTAAAATGAAAGGTCTCGTACTAGGCGATGCTGATGTTGTTCGTTTAATGGATAACAAACTTTCAACAGGAAGCTCTGATATTATTTCTGCTGGTCTGAAAAAAGACGGTAGTTTTAGTGCGCGTTCGAGCATTGCAAGTGAACAAGAGTTTAATGTACTGCAAAAATACGTACACCATACGTTTGAAAATATCGGAAAAGACATTACAGAAGGTGTGATCGATATTGCTCCTTACAAAAAGGGAAATAAAGCGGCATGTACGTTCTGTAACTTCAAATCTGTTTGTCAGTTCGATGAATCACTTGAAGATAATCAATTCCGTACGTTAAAAGATATGAAAGATAGCGAAGCGATGGAGAAAATTAGAGAGGAGGTTGGCGGAGAATGATTGAAAATTGGCCTGAAAAACCAGAAGGTAGTCAGTGGACAGATGACCAGTGGAAAGCGGTTGTAGCGAACAGACGTGATATTTTAGTCGCAGCAGCAGCTGGATCGGGTAAAACAGCAGTATTAGTTGAACGTATTATTAAAAAGATTATAAATGAAGAAAACCCAGTCGATGTCGACCGCCTGCTCGTTGTAACGTTTACGAATGCAGCGGCGCAAGAGATGAAAAACCGAATTGGGGAAGCGTTAGAAAAAGTATTAATTGATGAACCAGGCTCTCAGCACGTAAGAAAGCAGCTTAGCTTATTAAATAAAGCTTCTATTTCGACAATCCATTCATTTTGTTTACAAGTAATTAGAGGATACTATTACATGCTTGATGTGGATCCTCGTTTCCGCATTGCGAATCAAACGGAAAATGAACTGTTAAAAGAAGAAGTATTAGATGACATATTAGAAGAAGAGTACGGAATTGAAGATAATAGTATTTTCTTTGAACTTGTTGATCGTTATACGAGTGACCGTAGTGATGATGACTTACAGCGTATGATTTTAGCGCTTCATACAGAATCAAGAGCGCACCCGAATCCGGAAAAATGGCTCGATAAATTAGTAGAAGCATACGACGTGGAAGGAAAGACAATTGAAGATTTAGTGTACGCTTCTTACTTATTAGAAGATGTGAAATTCCAGCTTGAAACAGCGGAACAGCATATTCGTAAAGCGACTGAACTTGCGATGCTTCCTGACGGTCCAGCGCCTCGCGTTGAAACGCTGCAAGCAGATATAGCTTTACTTGGAACGTTATCAGCAGCGGCTCGTGAATCATGGACAAGCGTGTATGAAGCGATGCAAAATGTATCGTGGCAAACGTTAAAACGTATTAAGAAAAGTGATTACAACGAAGATGTTGTAAAACAAGTAGACGCTCTTCGTAATAAAGCGAAAGATGAAGTGAAGAAATTACAAGAAGAGTTGTTTAGCCGCAGACCGGAAAGTTTCTTACGAGATTTTCAAGATATGCATCCTGTATTAGAAAAACTCGTACAGCTCGTAAAAGTATTTACAGAGCGTTTCCAATCGATGAAGCGTGATAAAGGAATGGTCGATTTCACAGATTTAGAGCATTTCTGTTTACAAATTTTAAGTGAACAAAGTGAAAACGGTGAAATGAAGCCGTCAGCAGTAGCGCTTCAATATCGTAATAAATTTGCTGAAGTACTAGTCGATGAATATCAAGATACGAACTTCGTACAAGAATCTATTATTAAATTCGTAACGAAAGATTCTGAGAGTGAAGGAAACTTGTTCATGGTTGGTGATGTGAAGCAGTCAATCTATCGTTTCCGACTAGCAGAACCAGGCCTATTCCTAGGAAAATATAAACGTTTCACACAAGAAGGATTAGACGGCGGAATGAAGATTGACTTAGCAAAAAACTTCCGTAGTCGTCATGAAGTGCTAGCAGGTACGAACTTTATATTCAAACAAATTATGGGTGAAGAAGTCGGGGAAATCGATTACGATGCTGACGCTGAATTAAAGCTAGGTGCTAGCTATCCAGAAGGTGAAGATGTAGCAGCTGAGCTACTATGTATTCAGCAAACAGAAGAAGAAGTGATAGACGGAGAAGAAGGTGCCGAGGTAGAAAAAGCACAGCTGGAAGCTCGTCTTATGGCGCAACGTATTAAAGCGATGGTCGATTCAGGTTATGAAGTGTATGACCGTAAAAATAATAGTATGCGTCCGGTGCAATACCGTGACTTCGTTATTTTACTTCGCTCCATGCCGTGGGCGCCGCAAATTATGGAAGAGTTAAAGCTGCAAGGAATTCCAGTATACGCTGATCTTGCGACTGGTTACTTTGAAGCGACAGAAGTAAATATTATGATGAACGTCTTCCGTGTGATTGATAATCCGATGCAAGATATTCCGCTTGCTGCAGTACTTCGTTCACCAATTGTTGGACTAAATGATGAAGAACTTGCAACGCTTCGTTCTCACGGGAAAAAAGGGTCATTTTATGAAGTAATGAGCTCATTCTTAAAAGGAGCACCGCTTGAAGAAGAGCAAGAACTACATGATAAATTAGAGTGGTTTTATAATTTACTGCAAGGATGGCGTGAATTCGCGCGTCAACAGTCACTTTCTGATTTAATTTGGAAAGTGTACGGTGAGACAGGATATTACGATTTCGTTGGTGGTTTACCTGCTGGAAAGCAAAGGCAAGCAAACTTACGCGTACTATATGATCGCGCAAGGCAATATGAAGCAACATCGTTTAGAGGATTATTCCGCTTCTTACGCTTTATTGAGCGTATTTTAGAACGCGGTGATGATATGGGTACGGCGAGAGCTTTAGGTGAACAAGAAGATGTCGTTCGCATTATGACGATTCATAAAAGTAAAGGACTAGAGTTCCCAGTCGTATTTGTAGCTGGACTTGGGCGTCGTTTTAATACACAAGACTTAATGAAACGTTTCTTACTTCATAAAGATTTCGGTTTCGGTTCACAGTTCATTGATCCTCGTAAACGAATTAAATATACGACATTATCACAATTAGCGATTAAGCGTAAAATGAAGATGGAATTAATTGCGGAAGAAATGCGTGTATTATATGTGGCGTTAACGCGTGCGAAAGAGAAGTTAATTTTAATTGGAACGGTTAAGGATGCAAATAAAGAAATGGAAAAATGGCTCGATGCGAGGGAGCATAGTGAGTGGTTATTACCAGACCATATACGTGCCGGAGCGTCTTGTTATTTAGACTGGATTGCACCTTCATTATATAGACATCGTGATAGTGAAATGCTTCTGGAATTAGGACAAGGAAGTATTCCAGGTGAAATTTATGGGTATGACACTAGCTGGAAAGTAGAAATTGTAGACGGTAACACGTTACTCGCACCAGAACCGGTTCAAGAAGAGAAACAAGAATTACTAGAAGCGCTTCGTGAGAAAAAAGCTGTTCCGTTACAAAGTGAACGGAAAGAAGAAGTGTACGACAGATTAATGTGGAAGTACGGATATGAGGAAGCAACATCATATCGTGCGAAACAGTCTGTTACAGAAATAAAGAGAAATTATCAATCTGAAGAAGGTAGCGATAACGCCTTTATTAAAAAACTACGTGCGCCAATTAAAACACGTCCTCGTTTTATGGAGAAAAAAGGATTAACGTACGCTGAAAGAGGTACGGCAGTACACGCTGTTATGCAGCATGTAGATTTGAAGAAGCCGATTACAGAAGAAGTGATTCGGGAGCAAATTAATGGCATGGTTAATAAAGAACTATTAACATTTGAACAAGCGGAAGAAATAGCAATCGAAAAAGTGATTTCATTCTTTGACAGTGATCTTGGTAAAAGGGTATTAGCGGCGAAAAGTGTTGAGCGTGAAGTACCATTTACGATGATGCTTGCAGCAGAAGAAGCATATCAAGATTGGCAAGGGAAGAGCGGAGAATCGATTCTTGTCCAAGGGGTTATCGACTGCATGATTGAAGAGGAAGATGGTATCACTTTAATCGACTTTAAAACAGATACGATTGAAGGGAAGTTCCCAGGCGGATTCGATCAAGCGAAACCGATTTTAGAAGATCGATATAAAGTGCAGCTTTCGTTATATGCAAAGGCGCTAGAGAAAAGCTTGCAACATCCTGTGAAAGAGAAATGCTTATACTTCTTTGATGGCAACCATGTTGTGAAAATTGAGGAATAGAGGAACTGGAAAATGGCAACGGAAAAAACGTTAAGAACGTGTGAAAAAGGACATGAATACTATAAAAGTAGCGATTGTCCAACTTGCCCAGCTTGTGAGAAAGAAAAGAAACCAAAAACAGGATTTCTTTCACTTCTTTCATCACCGGCACGAAATGCGTTACAACATCATGGAATTCACACTATAGAAGAACTCTCAAAATATAGTGAAAAGGAAATTTTAAAACTACATGGTATGGGCCCGGCATCTTTACCAAAGCTTAGAAAGGCTTTGGAGGAGAACGGGTTATCATTTAAATAAAATGAAATTATAATTTGCATGGGAATAAGAAAAAAGTAGGAGAGCATCTCCTACTTTTTTTACGCTGTTCCAATTTGATCTTGATCTGCCACATCAGAATCAAACGTATTTGTTGCACTAACGCCGCTAAACGTATTCACGACAAATCCAACATTGGAAGCACCAGATCCGTTATAAGCTTTCGTATTTTCTTTCGGAGATACGTTATAAAAATCTCCTAAATTGAAAGAGCCATTACTGTTTTGAACGACAAGATTTCCAACAACAGAGGGCATACCATCCACCTACTTTTCTAAGCTTTTTAATTACTATATGAACTATTGAGCGGAAGGTTCATCCGAAATATATTGGCGGATTTGCATAATACGAGAGTTATTAAAAACATAATCAACATTTCCAATTTGAAAGCAACCAGAATTTAAAAGGGTTCGTAATTCAACATTGTTTACTTCAATAAAAGGGTATTCATTTACAATATTTAATTTTACATCTGTCGTTCGCTTTGGGATTGTGATGTGTTCGTCTGTAAAGATTTCAAACGCATCTAAGCGACCTTCTCCCTTTATATAACAAGGAATTTCCCTGTGTACGGCAAGAGCTCTACTTTTTAATTCCATTTGATTTGCATCTCCAACTTGAAATACACCAGTAATCCCTAAAGAAATAATAGAAACATTTTGGACAACAGACACATGATGTAACATAATTTCTCAGTCTCCTTAACCTGGAGTAGGAGGGACATCTGTGACTAGTGGTACAAATGGACCCTCTGTAACAGTTTCAAATGGTGTATCAAGAATAGAAGATAGTATGAGGAGATTCGCATCTCCAATTAAAAAGAGTGCGGACGACGATACACCGTTCATTTTAATCTGTCCGACTTTTAATTCACGATTTACAACGTTAACATTCATACATACTTACTCCTTTCGGAAATTGCCCGGTATGTGTTGAATAAAAGAGAGGAAGGCTTTGTCAATATCATGTTTCATTGCTTGAATAATGATATCTCGTAAGTAATCTGGATCTGTTGAAATCCCTTCATATGATTGCGCTTGAGTTAAATAATAAGGAAG
>Ga0209025_1004588_pt1 | contig 11844 bp, 13 predicted proteins | sample AraplaMF_Col_mLB_FD_184256 | JGI IMG/M metagenome (GOLD analysis project Ga0209025, IMG submission 184256) | Arabidopsis root microbial communities from the University of North Carolina, USA - plate scrape MF_Col_mLB (SPAdes) (version 2) | ecosystem: Host-associated > Plants > Roots > Endosphere... | reverse complement strand
ACGGTTGTTACAGACAGATATTTGGTATGCAACGTTTAGGACGGATAAGAGTTTTATTTCAACGTACTATTTTTCAGTAAACGATTTTTTCGAAAATGATTGGATAAAGCGTAGTGAACAGTATCAATTAGACCAATTTAATAAAAATACATTTGGAGAAGGTGCCAATAAAGCGTCTTTGTTAAATATAGGTATGGACGTGCAGTATAGCAGTCGTTTTCCTTCAAATGATTATCCATCCGGAAAGATTGAAACATATTCTTTTTATAGTTCGATTTTAAATAACACACGCAAAATTCATATTTATACGCCTCATGATTATTCTCACACTTCACATCTTCAAGAACTTCTCATTGTATTTGATGGGAATTCATTCATTAATGACCTTTCAATCACAAAAACACTTAATTATTTAATTTACGAAAAAGAAATCCAATCTTGTATTGCTGTTGCTATAGATCCTGTCGATCGATTAGAAGAGCTAACTTATAACGATAAAATTTATAACGATAAAATGAATTCATTTTTAACAAAGGAATTATTGCCATGGATTCAAACTAAATATCGTGTGTATCAAAAAGCAAAACATACAACAATTGCTGGTTTCAGCCTTGGTGGCTTAGCAGCTTGTTATGCAGTACTTCAAAATCCACATATTTTCGGGAATGTGTTGTCAATGTCTGGATCCGTACATTGAAAAAAAGATGCTTATGAAAATAAAATTCCTTGGATTGAAAATCAAATTTCAACAATACATTCTAATAGGACTCAACCAAATTTTTATATTGCAGCAGGAGAGCTTGAAAACAAACCTCTTTTAACGGCTAATAGACGCCTGTATAGAGCTTTAAAAGAAAAAGAATACCCAATTACTTATGATGAGTTTCAAGGCGGTCATGACGGTATTTGGTGGCGAGAAAAGTTATTTGACGGGTTGAAAGCATTAAAACTTACAAAAACAACACTATAAAATAAAAAGGAGAGAGTATCTATGAATCAAGAAGAACTAGATAAAAAACTAAAAAAGCAGGAGATTTTAGTAAAAGATGAGAAAGTTTGGTCCTATACGTATGAGGATCATATTAGTTCTATCGTGAAAGAAGCAGAAAAGAAAGGGTCTTTTGATAATATGCCTGGTAAAGGGAAACCTCTAAATCTAGATAAAGACCTTTCGTACAATCCTGAAAAGCAACTGTATAGAACGTTAAAGAATAATCATGTTTTACCTAGGTGGATTGAGCTTTCAAAGGAAATTGATGATTTAAAAGAAAAACTTAAAGAAAATATAAATACTGTAGAAGCAGCGGATTTCATTCGAACTATTAATAAAAAGGTATTAGAACATAATCTACTTTGTCCACCAAGTGCGCAAAAAACAAGGGTGAAAACGGATTTTTAACAATTTTCAATGAAACTATCTCTTGCTATATAATTAAGTGAGGCATTTTCAATTCATTATTAAAGGGAGGCAACTGGGATGAAGAATACGTATCAACTTCAAATTCCGAAAGAACTAGAGCAGTATCGTAGTATTTTAGAAGAAAGTGTGAAACCGTATATTAAAGTGTCTGGAACATTAGCTGAGACAACACTTTTTGAGAGTAAGTTTGGCGGTTATCCGTATTTACCTATAGATCAAGAGCATCCTAAAGATTCAAATGGACAACCTATGATGTTACTTGCGCAGCTAAACTTTGAAGAAATGCCGCATGTTGAATATATGCCTCAAAAGGGAATGTTACAGTTTTTCGTAAGTGCTGATGATGAGCTTTTCGGAGCAGATTTTGACCATCCAACAACCCAAAAAGACTTTCGAATTATTTATCATTCTACAATTATAGAAGATTTGAATAAGGTTATTACTGATTTTAGTTATTTAAATACTTTAGAATTAGAGGACTTTATCATACCTGAAGCAGCAAAATTAAAGTTTGAATTAGGTTATCAACCAGTAACACCAAGGGATTATCGATTTGAAAAGATGTTTAGTGAGGAAATTGATTGGGAAGAAATTGTTGATGAAGAAAATAATACAGAATTAGGCGAACTGTATGATGATTTATGTAAAGATCAAGGGCATAAAATTGGTGGTTATCCATTTTTCACACAGACAGATCCAAGAGAATGGGAAGAAAAATACCAGCAACATGATGTATTATTGCTGCAAATCGATACAGATGATTCATTAAATATTATGTGGGGAGATTCTGGTGTTGCTAATTTCTTTATAAAGAAAGACGATTTATTAAATCTAGATTTTTCCAATGTTATTTACAATTGGGATTGTTATTAAAATCTTATAAATGAAATACTAGCAAGCTAAAAAATCTTCCTGAAGGTGAGGGAGATTTTTTTACGTTAAAAATAAACGTTATGTTAACTAGAATAAAAAAAACGATGATTGTAATGAAAGTCAAGCATAAATAACAGAAATAACAACAAATAAAGTGAAGTTATAAAACGTGTGTAAATAGCAATATAAATTCATTAAGTAAAACATAAAATAAAATTTCTAATTTATATTTTGTATAGAAATAATTTTTCCGTATAAAAATTTCTTGCCGATCAAAAATATTTTTGATTCGTTAAATCTTAAGCGATTATTGATTAGGATTTGCTGCGATGGATTTATAACAAAAAAACGATAAAACTGTAGAAATTCGTTTAGATACGATTTTATGTAAATCTCACTAAAAATCTCCGTTTCATCTCATTAAGTATAGTTTACTTGGTTTTTGATACCTGATATCGCTTTGTTTCTTTAACTACCTATAATATATATTATGTCAACTAGTAAAAAGTAATAAACTTATTATATATTAGTTAAGTGTTTTACACCCCCCTTTTCTTTATTTATAATTGGTGTAATTTGAAGGCTTTGGTATTCGTCTTGTATATGAGCGGTTATAAACACAATAAAAAGCAACTCGTTTAAAATTAATGATTAAACAAGTTGCTTTTAGATTGACTTAACTATATTTATAATTAGTTTGCTATAGCAATTACTTTGATTTCAATTAATAATTCATCGTGAATTATTCGATCATTATTACAATTATTCTTTTTCTTGAAAAATATTGTATTTACGCTTTAAATGCAAACCTTTATTTTTATAAATCCACTGTGAAAATTTATTAACATTATTTTTACCACTTAGGTAAATACGATATTGTTTTTCTTTGTCAACAAAACTTAATTGGAATTTATTATTCTCAAGGATATCTTTAAAAGAATTCATAAAATTATACGATCCTCCAACAAAGCTAACAAAATATCTATGGGAGTTTACATGACCATCCCCATCAAAATACCCACGAACAAAGTGATGTAAATATTCTTCTGGTACAAAAGGAAATTCAATGTTAAAAGATTTACAGGGCTTAATTCCGTGTACGTTTATAAGATCGTCTTTTATTGTTTTGCTATTAATGTTTAGCATATATACGCCTGTTTTTTTATTTTGATATAGTGGCTGGTTGGTGTTTAGTTCTTGTTTTATATCTTCTAAAATGTAACTTTCTTTTTGAGATATACTGACACATTGATTTTCTTTTTGTATAACACCATCTGCTGCTATAAACCCTAATATATAAGCCATGTTATTTGACCACGTTTTAAAATAATCTTCTGCTATTGCATATTTCCTCTTCCAACTCCCTATAGCACGCCTTGGAACGTTATTGTCTGTTAAAACCATACGAATATACCTAGCAGACACATTAGCAAGTATGGCGATTTCTGAGGTGCTCTTCCCTTCTGCATATAGCTGCGTTATTTCAGATTTTGATAGTTTACATTTTGATTTCTTTTTTCTCTCTATTTGCACTTACATCCTCTCCGTTCTATTAATAATTAGAGACGTATTTTCTTCTATAACATATAACGAAACGTATGTTCTTTGTTACTTATAAGAAAGTATTTACCAAATTAAAACAATTTACATTTGCTTTATATTAGTTTTAACTGCTGCATGAGTTGTTTTTTGTATATAAAAATAATAAATTTGACAAATTTATGAAATGTACTGCATTTAAGGTGAAAGGTAAATTAAATTCGTTTAAACTACAATTAGCTACAATAACAACATACGTATATTGTTAAACGTAAAAAGGAGAACGAATGAAAAAGAAATATGTAAATCAAATTCATACTGATGTAAGTTTTAAACCGAAAGATATTATCGGTTTAATGGCTGATTACTTTAAAATGAAATCAAAGCTGCGTCCTATAAAGAATTTACCTATTGTTTTATTGGATAAAAATAATGAGTCTTTAGAGAGTGTGACATGGTTTGGGCACTCTGCTTCACTATTAAAAATAGAAGGTAAAACATTGTTATTAGACCCAATGTTTGGAGATGCCTCTTCCCCATTTCCCCTGTTTAATAGTAAACGTTATAGTGGTGCTTTTTCTTTAGAACGTGAAGACCTTCAAGAAATTGATGCGATTATCATTTCTCATAATCACTACGACCATTTGAATTACAAGAGCATTATGCAGTTAAAAGATCGTGCAAAACACTTTTATGTTCCAACTGGAGTTGCGCAATATTTAATGAAATGGGGCGTTTCACCTAGTAAAATTAGTGAGCATAATTGGTGGGACGAAATTACGTTTGATACTATAAAATTAGTTTGTGCACCTGCAAGGCATTTCTCTGGACGGAGTATGACGGATAGAGATTGTTCGTTATGGTGTTCATGGCTTATTCTAGGGCAAGAGACTAAAGTTTTCTTTAGTGGTGATAGCGGTTATGCTCCTCACTTTAAGGAAATTGGGGATAAGTACGGTCCATTTGATCTTACGTTAATGGAATGCGGGCAATATGATCCGAGGTGGTCTGCTATTCATATGTTGCCTGAAGAAACGGTACAAGCTCATATGGATGTTAAAGGAGAACTCCTTCTTCCAATTCATTGGGGTGCTTTTACATTAGCATTACACGAATGGAGTGACCCGATAGAACGTGTTACGAAAGAAGCCAAACGTTTAGAAGTTAAAATTACTACGCCTCAAATTGGCGAATCTATTACATTAAAATCTACAGACTATCCATTATCAACTTGGTGGAGAGAAATTTAATTATAAATAAAGAAGAGCGAACTCTCTTATAAGGAATTCGCTCTTTTTCTGTATTTAAACTTATTTCACTATATTTGCTTTCCCGCTATCTAAAATTCTATTTGCTGGTACACTGGACATTTCAATCACTGTATTCATACTCTTATCTGTTAGTTCAATGAGCTCCTTTTCATGATTGATTTTCTGTAAATCCCACACCATTCCACTAAATTTGTTATGCTGTCCACTTACTCTTAATATATTTTTCGTTTTACTGGATGGCTGTATTTGTAGATTTGTAAATTGGTTACCACTAATTTCATTTGGAGTAGTTACATTGCTATCCATATAAATCATATTTACACAATCTTCAAGTGAGAAGTTCATAAAACGATTGGCATTTACCCAAGCTTGCCCGGTGCCCGGTTTTTTCGCTACTAATTTCAGTCCAGTTTCCATTCCCACAACTTTAATGTTTTCAAAGTTAACAAACGAAATTTCATTTTCTTTTCCAGCGGAGTATAAAGAAATTCCGGTACCTTTATTTGTTTCTGTCCAATTGATAATATTTATATCTTTTATTTGTGTTTTGTGCCAAGTGTTATAATACTTATTCTTTCCATCTAAATATATAACTTCAGAATTAAATGTAGGATCGTCTATAGCTATATAGGCTCCTTCGATAGAAGCATTTTTTTCTAAAGCTAGAACTCTAAAATTACCTTCGATAACAAATTGTGTTCCATAACCGAATAATAACTTTACACCTTGTTTCACTATAATTGGTGAAGTGATTTTGTACTTCTTATCATCAAGCAATACTGTTTTAATTTTACTAGATTCTGCTTTATTAATAGCAGCTTGTATTTTGTTTGAATCATTTTTACCTTTAAAGTTTTCTACATACACTTTATCATTTTTAGCTACACTATCTTTTTTTGTGTATTGATAAAAAGAAAAAGTAATTAAAACTACAGCTATGAGTAAAATAATTATTTTCTTCATTGCACTCATCCTCATATAAATTTTCTCCTTAGCTACTCTTCGAATAATTTAAATGATAATCATTTTGCTGTGTATGATAGATTACAATTCCTGCTTTTTATAATTGAACTATATTATCTATAGAACTGTCCTGCTTAGCCAATTCTTCATTCCTATAATCTATTAGTTTATGATTAGATAAAACAAAATTGTGCTCTAATATTAATTCATTGTGAAGTACTGCATATAAAAATTTTGGTATCATCTCTCCTACGCCGTAATTATAGTCGCTTAGAATCCAAGAAATCTCTTTCCAATCTAAAATTCCTTCTGATACTTTTTTTGGAGTTTGATATGTAAATTCATTAAGTAGCTCTATTAGATAAACATACATACCGCCAGAATATGAAGAGTCCTCCCACTTAATAATCCCTTTATATTAAATTTGGTCATGCGTAACTTCTATATTAGTCTCTTCTTTTATTTCACGGATTGCATTCTCTAAAGGTGTTTCTCCCTTTTCTATCTTTCCCCCTACCCCATTCCACAATCCTTTTATAGGGTCATATTCTCTATTTAACATAAGTATCTCTTCATTTCTCTTTATAAAACATAAGGTGTGCTTGTACATAATGTAATTTCTTCCTTTGTTATGAATAAGTTCTCACTGGAGATATAAGATGTACTGCTGCAGATTGCGTCCCTGCTTCAATTAATATTGGTCTCATAGAACCACTGAAACTTAAAGTAACCGTTTCTTCTTTTATTGCTTTTAAAGCATCCATCATAAATCGTCCATCGAAAGATATATTTAATTGTTTTCCACCTTGAATCGCATCTATCTGTTGTGTCTCGGATATTTTACCAATCTGAGACGCGTTAGAAGAAATTTTTAATGTGGATTCGTCTATGATTTCTAAGTTGACATTGTTATTTGCCCATTCACTTGCTAATAAGCTGGATCGATCTACACCTTGTAAAATCCTTTTTCTATCTACGTTAATGACTGTCTGAAATTCATTTGGAATTAAACTAGATATATTAGGATATTTCCCTTCAATTAGTCTTGAATATAACGTAGTTGTGCCGAATGTAAAAATAATGTGACTTTCTGAAAGATAGATGTATACAAATTCTGAATTACTACTCATTAATTTTAACAGTTCACTAATAGTTGCACTTGGTACGATACAACTTGCTTTCGCATCTGAAGAAATTATCGTTTCACGTATAGCAAGTCTATGAGAATCAGTTGCTACGCAAATTAACTTATTATGATCTAACTCTAAATGAACGCCAGTAAGAACAGGCCTAGATTCATTTTTAGCTACTGCAAAGACAGTTTGTTTAAACACTTCAATCAATTGTTCTGTTTCTACTTGTACTTTTGCATGATCGTCTATAAGTGGTACATTCGGAAACTCATATGCTGGAAGTCCATTTAAGTTTAATATGATTTCTTCTGACTGTATCGTGATAATTTGCTCATCCTTACTTTTTATTGTTATATTGCTTGGCATTTTCTTTATAATTTCAATAAAATATTTTGCAGGTACTACAATATTTCCTGCTTCTACTATAGTTGTAATTTGGTCATCTTCGTTGGAACTAGGGATGAATTTTTCAATAAAAATATTTGAATTACTTGCGATTAAAGTAATTCCGGTTTGATCTGCGGTTATTTTTATACCAGATAGTATAGGGATTATAACTTTCGTAGATATAGCTTTACTTACTTCTGAAAGTGCTTGAGTGAAGTGTTTATGATTAACGATAAACTCCATTTTTTCCCCGCCTTACATGAAATGATAATGTTATGAAGATTGATGAATGATTGTTCCGTTAAAAAAGTAAGGTGCTGTTTCTTTCCTTTGTAATGTATTTAATAATTGTTCTGGTATACGTAAATGCGGTGCTGCTTTATGTAATTCCATCCAAGTAATCTCTTCGATTTCTTTTGGCCTTGATATATATGTCGCTCCCCCGATTATTTCGCCTGAAAAATTAAAGAAAATTGCATGGTGTCCTCTCTCTTCAAAAAAAGCTTCGCTAATGTAACAAATACCGTTTACAGTTATATGTAGCCCAGTTTCTTCCTTCACTTCTCGAATAACTGCTTCTTCTAACGTTTCCCCAAATTTAACTGCGCCACCTGGTAATGTGTAATAGGAACCATTCTTTCCTTTGTTTTTTACCATTAAGATCTTTTCCTTTGTTTTATCGTATAAAAGTGCATATGTAACATTTACTTTCTTCATCTAAGTTCACCTTCAATAACGGGAATTTTCTGTCTTTGTTACATTCTACCATTTAATCGTTTTAAAAAATAAAAAAATTAATAGAGTATTTCATTTATCTGCTCTTAGTAAAGGTATTAATCAATATCTTTTCATTTCCAAATAAAACAAGAACGTATTTTGAAAGTAATAACTCAACGTACGCTCTTTATGGTTTGATTGATTTATTGTTGGGATTCTAAATACTTTCTAACCTTTTTTCTAAATAGTATCGATTATGCCCTTTAGGGTGATCTTTACTTACTCCAATTACTTTATATCCATGTTTTTTATAAAAAGCAGGTGCTTGAAAGCTAAAAGTATCTAAATTGATTAGCCTACACTCTTTTTCAATTGCAAATTCTTCAATTAGTTTTAATAACTTACTTCCGTATCCTTCGTTTCTATACTCTTCAGAAACCCAAAGGAAATCGACATGTACGTGGTGCCAACATGTAATCGCAGTTATTCCGCCTACAATTTCTTCCTTTTCATTTCTCACTATAAAACTAATTTTTTCTGAAAGCTTTTTCTCTTCATCCGAAATATGTTTTTGGTTATACTCAATTACTTTTTCTCTTATGTAATCACTATCTTCTTGGACCCATTGTTTTACTATTTTCATTTTAATTATCACGCTCCTTTTAAAGTATCTATTCAATTTAATAATCGTAATATCCTGTCTAATTTAATAGTCCTAGAGCAACGTTTCATTTCACTACAATAAACAAAGCCGTACTACATTTTATCTGTAATAAGGCTTTATACGTAGTTCGATTTATTTAATTAAAACTGCCGTTAGTTTCAATATATTAGTACAATAATTCAAATGTATTACTGTGAAAAAGAATAAACACTCCTAAACCAATTAGAACAATTGGAACGATAATATGACAGTTTTTCTTAAGTACTTTAGCTAAAATAGGAGCTCTTAACAATTTATAGCTAATAAAACACCATATTGCTAACATGCAATAAAAGATTACTAATGTAACAATATTGGCATTAAGATTTTGACTAGCAAACATTGGTATATAAATCGAAATATTATCAGTTCCATTTGCTAATGTAATGGAAGCTATTTTAAATATTGAACTAGAAGCGTTATCTATGACTTCATTACTTTTATACGAACGAATTGACAATAGCCCTTTTACTCCCATATAAATTGGTACGAATCCTAATAATCCGATCCACGAAACAGGAATGAAAAAAGAGCTTAAAGAACCGATGATACTTAGAAAAATAATGAAACTAAACCCCAAATATTGTCCAATAACAACATGAAGTTCTTTCATCTTAGTTTTTTCCCTGACAGATCTACCTTCTTTCTTAATTACTCCTGTCCTTACTTGTGAAAATAAAACAAGAAGTATAAAAATGTCATCAATATTTGTTGAAGTGAATGCAATAAAAGAAGAAATTATAGTTGTAACCAATATAAGCCAACTACCTTTATAATAAAATAATGGTGTACAAATGAATTTCATATTTAATAACAAAGGTGGTTAATGTAGATTTATAACATGATTTCCGTGCCTTTATAAAACAATATGAATATTTTACTAATCTGTTACTTAGTTGCTAAAGAAATAAATTACTTTATTATCTTTCAAATCATTTTCACTTTGAATTAAGTAACTTTTTCTTCCTACACAACATCAAATATTTTGCAATATAAAAAGAGTCCTATATGAGGACTCTTTTTAAAATTAAGCTACTTTCCGATATAAATGTTGTGTTTCTTTTTTCTTCTCTGCTTTAGGTGGACGAATTAATATCGAAATGATGAAGGAAATAACGCTTAAAACACCGATTATAATAAAGGTCGGTTGAAATCCACCAAGTAACGCTCCAATGAACGCTCCTGCAAGTGCACCAAACCCGAAACCTTGATATACAATCCCGTAATTTGTACTATGGTTTTTTAATCCGAAGAAATCTCCAACAATGGCTGGGAAGATTGTGATATTCCCACCAAAGCAAAAAGCAACACTTGCTACACAAGCGAAATAAATGCCGTAATTTAGTGGAATGAAACTCAAAGTAAAGACTGACAATCCAATAATAATAAACGTTGCAGAGACAATTTTCATTCGGCCAATTTTATCTGATAACGTTCCAAGAACGATTCTACCTACCGTATTAAAAATTGCAATCATTGCAACGGCGTTAGCTGCAGTTGCTGCGCTAAGTCCAACGAGCTGTACCCCGATATCTTTTACCATACCGATTAAATATAGACCGCCCATACACGATGTGAATAGCATAAAAAACAATAGATATACTTGTTTCGTTCGCATCATTTCACGAGGCGTATAATCATTGTGTAATGTCTCAGTTACTGTATTACTCACTTTTGCTTCACGTAAGAAGAACGAACCGGTTAATACTAAAAGTAAAACGATGATCCCCCAATATAAAAATGCTTGTGATACACCAAGACTTTCGATGAGACTTCCGTTTATATATCTAAAGATTAAGCTGCCCATTCCATATGCAGAAACAGATATACCAGAAATAAGTCCTTTTCGATTTGGAAACCATTTAATTAAATTAGATAATGATGTAATATAAGCAGTTCCATCGGCGTAACCAACTACTACACCAGCTAATAAATAAAGTAATGGTAAGGAAGAAACTTGTGAACTAAGTATTAAACCGAGTCCCAGCACAACCCCAGCAGTAGCGATGAGTTTTTTAAGCCCTAATTTTTGTTGCAACTTTCCTGCAAATAAGGTTGAAAATGATAAAGAAAAGCTTGTTATGGAGAAAGTTATTGCAACCGCATTGAGATTCCATCCAAATTTACTGACAAGGGGCTGATTAAATAAACTCCATGTATAAATTGTTCCAAGGCCAATTTGAACAATGATTGTACCTAGAACAATTAGTAACGGATTTATAGAGGTTTGTTTCATACTAACTGTCCCCTTCTTTTATCATGACATGAATTTTCACAGTTAGTATAACCAGCATAAAAAGCAAGATACTGCACGAAAAATGGAAATTGAATTTATGTACACAAAAAGACACTCCAAAATGAAGTGTCTTTTTGCAGGTTATATTAGATTTACTTAAAGAAAGCTTTGTTAAGATAAGACATTTTCAAATGCTTATGTATTTAGAATACCAAAAGATTTCAATCTTGTGATGGGACTTAAGATGTATTTTCCATTCATCATATAGTCGGATGGTCGAAAAATTAATATTCAATTTCATCAAAATCTTTCGGCTGCGGTACTGTCTGCATATTAGCTGCATCTTTCGGATCGCTATAAATTGCATTTTGTTCTGTATTTACATCTTTAATGTTTTGCTTTTTATTTTTATTCATTTTATCTTTCACTTTTCTCACTCCTTTTCATTATAGGAGTAATTATGCCCCATTACCGTTACGAAATGTATCCGCGACTAAATTGCTGAATTCACGTAAATAATATAAATAATTATCACCGCCGTAGTTATATCTTTTATTATACATTTTCGCAACAACTACATTATATTCAGGTATTACTAATAT
>Ga0209025_1004586_pt1 | contig 11851 bp, 9 predicted proteins | sample AraplaMF_Col_mLB_FD_184256 | JGI IMG/M metagenome (GOLD analysis project Ga0209025, IMG submission 184256) | Arabidopsis root microbial communities from the University of North Carolina, USA - plate scrape MF_Col_mLB (SPAdes) (version 2) | ecosystem: Host-associated > Plants > Roots > Endosphere ... | reverse complement strand
TGTTGATGTTGAACTGACCAACCGCATAACCTTCTGCTTTTGCTTTAATTAACATCTCTTTCATAGATACTAATGCCATACTAAAAATCCTCCTCTTAGGACTATTCTTTCTACATAAATATGCTATTTAATCATAGCAAAAATAACAGCCCCTGAAAAGCAGGGGCTGTTATTTTCTACACGAAAGCGGAGCGGCAGTGTCCAACGGTAGTGCAGTGTAGTGAAACGAATCGAAGGTTACGCGAAAGCGAAGTGAAACGAAGCGACAGCGTTCAACCGTAGTGCAGTGAAACGAAACGAAGGTTACGCGAAAGCGGAGTGAAACGAAGCGACAGCGTCCAACCGTAGTGCAGTGTTAACGAAACGAAGGTTACGCGAAAGCGGAGTGAAACGAAGCGACAGCGTCCAACGGTAGTGTAGTGAAACGAAACGAAGGTTACGCGAAAGCGGAGTGAAACGAAGCGACAGCGTCCAACGGTAGTGTAGTGAAACGAAACGAAGGTTACGCGAAAGCGAAGTGAAACGAAGCGACAGCGTCCAACGGTAGTGCAGTGAAACGAAACGAAGGTTCAAAGGCTCAGTGTGGTCAGATAGTGTTGTATGAAGGTAGATGTCGATATTTTTCGAAAGTTGGTCGATAAATTTAAAAAGTTGGGTGATAAATCGATAAAGTTGGTCGATAAATCTCAAACTGCAGCTCATTAAGTTGCTATCATTGCGCTGCACTGCAGAAAAATAAAAGAGGCTTATCGGACCCCCACAGGAAGCTCTGCTCTGTGCAAAAGCGAAGCGGCAGAAACAAAGCGCACAATCGGAACGGAAATCAACCACACGTTATGATGAGCATATATTTCGGAAGCAAAGTGAATATGAAGCGTAAAAAAATGATTACAAAGCGTCTAGTAATCAAGAAAAACAGGCGGTGTTGACCACTGCCTGTTCATCTAAACGTTTATTATTTTATTAACCTCATCACGCACTTCAAAAATATCAAAAGGCTTAGTAAAATATCGAATTGCTCCTAAATCTAATGCCTCCTGTACAACTTCCAATTCACCATATGCTGTCATCATGAAAACCGGAAGTTGTGGCCACTGCTCTTTTAAGCGCTTTAAAATTTCTATGCCATCCATTCCTGGAATTTTCATGTCTAGTAAGACACAATCTATTTCCCCCTCCTCTGCATACTTCAGTGCTTCCATACCATTTGCAGCTAAATATGTACCATAACCTTCTTTTTTCAACACTTCATTTAAAAGTAAACGAATTCCTGGTTGATCATCGACAATGAGTACTCGTTTCACATTTCATTCCGCCCTTTTTGAGTTATTATTCTTACGTAAAATTCTCTCTATTATGTATTATTCTCCTTTAACCTATTAATACCTTCTATTATTATAAATTATCTACTTTTGCTTTATGCTCTTTTCAAACCTATAATATTGATTGAGGTGGGACCATGTCAAAAATTTTAACAACACAACTAAGTGGATTATTACAAAGAATAACACAAAATGAAGAAGAAGCTATTGAAGAAACAGCGCGATTACTTGCGCAAGCGGGTATTGGTGAAGGTAATGTCTATTTCGCATGCTTTGGCGAAATGGAAGTTGTCGAATTAAATGCTTTTCAAGCTGTGGAACGTTTTCCGAAGTTAGTCCCTTGGACAAAAGATACAGTGATCACAGAAGCGGATCGTCTATGCATTTTTACACGTAGCGCACACGATGAGGATGCATTAGCCCTAGCACAGCAATTAAATAATCAGTTTATTCCATTTGCAGCCGTTGCTTGCGAAGTTGCTAATGCCGAAAATCCACTGGCAGATTTAGCGTATACGTATATTTCAACACGTATGCGAGGTGGACTATTACCAAACGATTTAGGAGAGCGCATAGTTGTGCCACACGCTATTGCTGCCCTTTTTGTTTATGAAGCCGTAAAAATTGCGTATGATGAAATGCTTGGTCTTGATGACGAAGAGCTATAAAAAATCTATAAAAAAAGAGTTGTCTCCTCGCTAGAGACAACTCTTTTTCTTAGTATTGAAAAACTAACTCCTTTCGTTCCTTTATAAAAATACTTTGAAGATTTATCGAAACAAAATTGCTCTTTATCGAAACTATTTGAGCTTTTATCGAAACAAAATCTCATTTTATCGAAACTTTTTGGGCTTTTATCGAAAAACAAGCTAAAAAATCAACTCCTCGTTTTGCCGAAGAGCTAAAAAAAGAGTTGTCTCAGCAAGTGAGACAACTCTTTTTTTATTATTTAAATGTTGCTCCGATAAAGTCACGGAACAATGGCTGTGGACGGTTTGGACGTGATACTAATTCAGGGTGGAATTGGCATGCTACGAAGAAATTATTTTCTGGTAACTCGATAATTTCCACTAATTTACCGTCAGGGCTTGTACCTGAGAAGACAAGACCTTCTGCTTCCATCGCTTCACGATATTCATTGTTAAACTCATAACGATGACGGTGACGCTCATAAACAAGCTCTTGACCATAGGCTTGGCTTGCCTTTGAGCCTTCTTTTAACTTACATGGATATAAACCTAAACGTAATGTACCACCGATGTCTACACTGTCGTTTTGATCTGGCAAGAAGTCAATAATTGGGTATTGTGTTTGTGAATCTAGCTCTGTAGAATGCGCTCCTTGTAAACCAAGTACGTTACGAGCAAATTCTACTGTTGCCAATTGCATACCTAGGCAAATACCTAAGAATGGTACATTATTTTCGCGAGCATATTGTGTCGCTAAAATTTTACCTTCAACTCCACGATCGCCGAAGCCACCTGGAACTAAAATAGCGTCAGCACCTTTTAATAGCGTAGCAACATTGTCAGCATCTACATGCTCTGCATTAATCCAGTCAATCTCAATATCAGAATTAAATGCATAACCTGCATGTTTTAATGCCTCTACAACAGAAATGTAAGCATCTTGTAGTTCTACATATTTACCTACTAATGCTACTTTTCGTTTATTTGGTAAGCTCTTCACTTTTGCTACAAGCTCACGCCATTCTTCCATATCCGCCTCTGGTGCTTCAATGCCAAAATGGTCAAGTACGATATCATCAATATCTTGTGCATGAAGGTTTAAAGGTACTTCATATAAATGTTCTGCATCGCGAGATTCAATAATTTCGTGAGGCTGAACATCACAGAATAAAGCTAATTTTTCTTTCATATCTTGTGGCACTTCTTGCTCTGTACGTACAACGATAATATTTGGTTGAATACCTAAAGAACGTAATTCTTTTACAGAATGCTGAGTTGGTTTTGTTTTTAGCTCACCTGCAGCTTTAATGTAAGGAATAAGTGTACAGTGAACGTACATTACGTTGTTATGGCCTAAGTTCGTTTTCATTTGGCGAATTGCTTCAAGGAATGGTAATGATTCAATATCCCCAACTGTTCCGCCTACTTCTGTAATAACTACGTCTGCGTTTGTTTCGCGACCAGCTCGTTGAATACGATCTTTAATCTCATTTGTAATATGAGGAATTACTTGCACTGTTCCACCGTTGTAATCACCACGGCGTTCTTTTTGTAATACAGATTGATAAACACGACCTGATGTTACTGTAGAATGTTTTCCTAGATTAATATCAATGAAACGTTCGTAGTGACCTAAGTCTAAGTCAGCTTCTGCGCCGTCATCTGTTACGAACACTTCACCATGTTGATAAGGACTCATTGTACCTGGGTCAATATTGATATATGGATCAAATTTTTGAATCGTCACTTCTAATCCGCGATTTTTTAATAAACGACCTAGAGATGCTGCTACAATCCCTTTTCCAAGTGAAGACACAACCCCACCTGTTACAAAAATATACTTTGTCATGAAAAAATTCCTCCTTATGTTGTACTAGAAATTGCTAGTAAGAAAAGTACATTCACGCCACATGCTGATTCTAAGCATTGATGCCAATGTTTTGACAGGCTAAGAAAATAAATATTTCTCATCCCTAAAATAAGAAAAGCCGAGAATGCCTACAAATATGTAGTCGATTCGAAGCTGTAATCGTTTCTATCTCTTTTCTACTTTCCTTTTAAAAAGTTTTAACATATATTTAATCACCGCTTACTATACATCATGAATAATTTAGCGCCTTACTATTCATTCCGTAGTTATAAACATGGGAGAACTTGATTAAATAAAGTTAAAAAATAAAAAAACGCTCCTCCTGCATAGGTTTGCAGGGGGAGCGTATTACATACACGGTCTTTCTCCTTTAATAAGGAGCCCAAGTAAAAGATTAAACGTAACCGTGATAGAAGTCAAGATTTTTTACTACAAGGATAAAAGAAAGAAAATTTCAAAGAGTAATTATCTTAGACTTCTTCCTCTTCTTCAAATTCTTCTTCATCTTCATCGATAAAGTCCTCATCGATTTCTTCATCGATGTCCTCTAATTCATCTTCATCAAAGTCGATATCTTCTTTATCATCAGCTTCTTCTTCTTCTTCTTCATCTAGATCTTCTTCAACGAATTCTTCATAATCTTCATCAAAGTCAATATCTTCTTCTTCTAAATCTTCTTCTAAATCTTCTTCATCCTCAAGGGCTGCTTTAGATTTTTTCTTATGCGTTTTAACAGATGGAGCTGTTTCTTCTTCAATCTGTTCAACTTTATACCATTCACGTAAGCCCCAGCCTGTTTCTTGATTAAATAAGAAGCGGCCATCTACATTTAGATCAGTGTAAAATTGTAGTAGGCGAGCTTTTATTTCTTCATCACTATAGCCCACAAGCTCTTGCATTATTGTTAATAAATCATTATAAGACACTGAGGCACGTTTTTCATTTAAAATTGCATAAGCTAAGTTAATTAACGATTCTTCCGCTAATTGTTCTTTTGTCATTTCACGAAAATTCATTCGTGCACTTCCTTTCTCTCATCACATTGGACGTTTTAAAATTTATATAGCTTTATTTTCGGAGCGCAGCAAAAAAAGGCCGCACAAAAGTAACTTCCCATCATAAGCATAATACCCATTATATACAAAGTATTATCCTCATTGCTAGCTTCAATTACTGTTTTTTATATCACACATCTTTTTTATCCCCAAGTAAAACAAATAGACAGATAATAATAGTAAAGGAACAGCGCCAATTTGCTTATCATACAGGAAAATAACTCCTACCACCAAAGCTAAAATAATGATGTAGTTAATAGCCGATTTCATCATCTATTGCGTCTCCCCTTTTTTTTACATTTCTATTATAACGGAAATAAAAAGAAGTGCCTAATCCTAAGACTAGGCACTTAAAACTATACAAACATTTTGTACAAAATAGAATAAATGTTAACGATCATTACATATTACGACGATATTGACCGCCTACCTCGTATAAAGCATTCGTGATTTGCCCTAAGCTAGCGACTTTTACTGTTTCCATAAGCTCCGCGAAAATATTACCGTTGTTTACAGCTACTTGTTGTAAACGAGCAAGAGCTACTGCGTTCTCGTCTTCATGTTGCTTCCAGAAGGATTGTAAATTACGAATTTGCGTCTCTTTTTCTTCCGTCGATGCACGCGCAATTTCCATATTGTTAATTTCATCTTCAGAAGGCGGGTTCGGATTTAAGTATGTGTTTACACCAATGATTGGTAAATCTCCTGAATGCTTTAGCATCTCGTAGTGCATAGATTCTTCTTGAATCTTACCACGTTGATATTGTGTTTCCATCGCACCTAGTACGCCACCACGATCATTGATACGATCAAACTCTTCTAATACCGCTTCTTCTACAAGGTCTGTTAACTCTTCTACGATAAACGCTCCTTGTAATGGATTTTCGTTTTTCGCTAAGCCATGTTCCTTCGTAATAATCATTTGAATCGCCATCGCACGACGTACAGATTCTTCCGTAGGCGTTGTAATGGCCTCATCATATGCATTTGTATGCAATGAATTACAGTTATCCTGTAATGCCATTAACGCCTGTAACGTTGTGCGGATATCATTAAAATCAATCTCCTGTGCATGCAAACTACGTCCAGATGTTTGAATATGATATTTTAATTTTTGCGCTCGTTCATTAGCACCGTACTTATCACGCATAACAACCGCCCAAATACGGCGAGCTACGCGTCCAATAACTGTGTACTCTGGATCAAGTCCATTAGAGAAGAAGAATGATAGATTTGGTGCAAAATCGTCAATATTCATTCCTCGACTTAAATAATATTCTACATACGTAAAGCCATTTGCTAATGTAAAGGCCAACTGTGATATTGGGTTCGCACCGGCTTCGGCAATATGGTAACCAGAAATAGAAACGGAGTAATAATTACGAACTTTATGGTCGATAAAGTATTGCTGAATATCCCCCATCATACGTAACGCAAACTCTGTTGAGAATATACATGTATTTTGCCCTTGATCTTCCTTTAAAATATCTGCTTGCACGGTACCGCGTACAACTTGTAATGTTTTCTCGCGTGTCTCCGTAAATTCTTCAACTGTTAAAGGTCGATCCAGTTCTTTCTCACGTAGTTTCACTTGCTGATCAATAGCCGTATTCATGAACATTGCCAAAATAACTGGTGCTGGACCGTTAATTGTCATCGATACAGAAGTTGATGGTGCACATAAATCAAAGCCTGCATATAGCTTTTTCATATCCTCTAACGTACAAATAGAAACACCCGACTCTCCAACCTTTCCATAAATATCAGGTCGGTAATCTGGATCCTCACCATATAGCGTTACCGAATCAAATGCTGTCGATAAACGTTTCGCATCATCATCCTTCGATAAATAATGGAATCTTTTATTAGTACGTTCAGGCGTTCCTTCTCCAGCAAATTGTCGCTTCGGATCTTCCCCTTCACGTTTAAACTGGAATACCCCTGCTGTATACGGGAATTCACCAGGTACATTTTCTTTATAAACCCAGCGTAAAATTTCACCATAATCTACGAATTTCGGCAAGGCTACTTTAGGGATTTTCGTACCTGAAAGACTTGTTGTCTTTAAAATTGTTCGAATTTCCTTATCACGAACTTTCGTTACCAATTCATCTCCAGCATACGCTTCTTTTAAAGCTTGCCAATTATCTAAAATACGTTTAGATTCAGCCGTTAACTCATCTCTGACACCTTCCGCTAAAGAAGTAAGAGATGCGATAAGTGCATCATTTGGCGCTTTTTCATTAATCGCTTCAATAGCTCCCTCTAATTGGAATAGACGGCGAGCAAATTCCACCTGTTGCTCTGATTTTTTATGATAGCCACGCACAGTATCTGTGAGTTCTCGTAAATAATAACGACGGTCGTTTGGAATGATCACATCTTGCTTTTGCGTTTTCGCAAATTGCTCATAGCCTGTTTCCCAATTACTACCTGTCTTCGTATTAATGATATTTACTAATGCAGCAAATAAAGCATTCGTTCCTTTATCATTAAATTGACTGGCAATCGTACCGTAGACAGGCATATTATCTAGTGATTCATCCCAAAGCTCTCGTGAACGTTGATATTGCTTTTGCACTTGACGTAGTGCATCTTCAGAGCCTTTACGTTCAAATTTATTGATGGCGATCACATCCGCAAAATCAATCATGTCAATCTTCTCTAGCTGTGTTGGCGCACCAAACTCACTTGTCATTACATACATAGATAGATCAGTGTATTTTGTAATTTCCGCATCACCCTGACCAATACCACTTGTTTCTACAATAATTAAATCATAGCCCGCTACACGCGTTACATCTAGCACGTCCCCAATGGAAGCAGTAAGCTCTGTACGAGATCCACGAGTTGCTAAACTACGCATGTATACGCGATTATTGAAAATCGCATTCATACGAATTCGGTCACCAAGTAAAGCCCCACCTGTCTTTTGCTTTGTCGGATCGACAGACAAAATAGCTACGCGCTTATCCGGAAACTCTTTCAAGAAACGACGAATCAATTCATCTGTTAAGGAAGATTTACCTGCACCACCTGTTCCAGTAATACCTAATACAGGCGTTCCTTTTGAGCGTTTGCGAGCTTCCGCTAGCATCTTTTTCGTTTCCTCATCATCATTCGACTCAGCAGCAGTTAATAAATTCGCTAAAATTTCAGGTGTTTCTGTCGATAGAGTATCCAGCTTTTCTTGATAGCTACCTATAGCAGTCGGGAAATCAGTTCCTTTAATTTTCTCATTAATCATCCCTTGTAATCCTAAAACACGCCCATCCTCGGGTGAGAAAATCCCTGCAATCCCGTAAGCATGTAGCTCTTTAATTTCACGTGGTAAAATAACACCACCACCACCACCATAAATTTTTATATGTGGTGCCCCTTTTTCACGCAGCAAATCATACATATATTTAAAGTATTCCATATGTCCGCCTTGATAAGAAGATACCGCTATACCTTGCGCATCCTCTTGAATCGCAGCATTTACGACTTCTTCCACGGAGCGGTTATGTCCTAAATGGATTACCTCTACACCGCTTGATTGTAAAATACGTCGTATAATGTTTACCGAAGCATCATGTCCATCAAAAAGACTAGATGCTGTAACAAAACGTACGTGATTTTTTGGACGATATACTTCTACCTTTGTCATATGAAATCCCCACTTTCTCCCCTTAATCATTTACACCTTTGTGTGATGAAACAGCTTTCTATTTATAAAAAAAATCGGTAATTGCAATGTCGCTCTATGCAATTACCGACAACCCCTTTACAGAACTATTAGAACCCCTTTATGCCTGAAATGAACAATGTTATTTGCATTTCAATAAATTCGTCAATCGAGTGCTGACGATGGAGCGCCCATTTACGGAATGCCCAGCTTTGTCCAGAAACGACTAAATTATTTGCTGCTAAGTGAATTTGTTTATCTGTCATCGATATTTCACCTGACTGCACACAGCGTTTTAGTAATCGTTCAAAAGTAGCAACCATTTCAAACTCTTTACTAAATACATAACGTTGCGCTTCTTTCGACAGCGATTTAGTTTCCTGATACATGATTGTCAGCTCATCAACCAAACTATCAATTTGCAAGAAATACTCTCGAATCATTTCCTTTAGCTCTTCAATCGTTCCTGCCTTAATCTCAAAGCTTGAAAGTCGCTCCATCGCATGGTGATAAATACTATCACATACAAGGTAAAGGACGTCTTCCTTCGTACGAATATATTCATATAATGTTCCGATACTAAAGCCTGCAGCTTTTGCGATTTCTCTCGTTGTAGCACGGTGAAACCCTTTTTCTTTAAATAATTTAATGGCTCCCTCTATCATCTGTTCTCGACGAATGGCGATGAGATTTTCATCTTTTACTGTTGACTGTACTTGGGGTCTTTTATCTCTTTCTGTCATACGTTATTTTGTCAACATACGAGAGATAACAAGTCGTTGAATCTCTTGTGTACCTTCGTAAATTTGTGTGATTTTTGCATCACGCATGAAGCGCTCAACTGGATAATCCTTCGTATAACCATATCCACCAAAGACTTGAACCGCCTCAGTCGTTACACTCATCGCCGTATCGCCAGCCATTAATTTTGCCATTGCAGATGCCTTACCATAAGGTAGACCATTTGATTCTAACCAAGCCGCTTGGTATGTAAGCAGTCGAGATGCTTCAATTTGAGTTGCCATATCTGCAAGCTTAAAGGATACACCTTGGTTGGCAGTAATCGGCTTACCAAATTGCACACGCTCTTTACCGTATTCAACCGCTGCATCCAATGCGCCTTGAGCAATCCCTAAAGCTTGTGCGGCAATACCATTACGTCCTCCATCAAGTGTTGTCATCGCAATTTTGAAGCCTTCTCCCTCAGCCCCAAGCAGGTTTTCTTTCGGAACGCGACAGTTATCAAAAATAATTTCTGTTGTAGGAGATGAACGAATTCCTAGTTTTTTCTCCTTCTTCCCTACCGAGAAGCCTTCAAAGCCCGCTTCAACGATAAAAGCAGATGTGCTATGTTTAGCTTCTGGATCTGTTACTGCAAATACAACATATGTATCTGCTACTCCACCGTTCGTAATGAAGATTTTCGAGCCGTTTAAAATATAATCATCGCCATCACGTTTTGCATATGTTTTCATGCCACCAGCATCCGAACCTGAGCCTGGCTCCGTTAAGCCGTATGCACCGATATGTTTTCCTTCTGCCATTGGACGAAGGTATTTTTGTTTTTGTTCTTCATTACCAAATTTAAAGATCGGCCAACCCGCAAGTGAAGTATGTGCTGATAAAGTTACCCCAGTTGAAGCACATACACGTGATAATTCCTCTACAGCAATGACATATGCAAGATAATCAAAGCCTGCACCGCCGTATTCTTCTGGCCATGGAATACCTGTTAAGCCTAGCTCTGCCATTTTATCGAAAATTGCACGGTCAAACTCTTCGTTCTCGTCACGTTCAGCTGCTGTTGGTGCTACTTCATTAATAGCAAAATCACGAATCATTTCACGTAATTGCTCATGCTCTTCTGTTAATTGAAAGTTCATTGTCCATTTCCCCTTTTTCGTTAGACTCAGTTTTGTTGATTTCTATATGTGATGATGTTTCGCGGGATTAACTTTCTTCCCTGTGCAATCGTCAATCACCCTTGAAAAATCAACTTCGCAATAACATCAGACTTTATTTAAGTAAATGTTTACTAATGACTAGCTTTTGAATTTCGCTTGTACCCTCGTATATTTCTGTCACCTTTGCATCTCGGAAATAACGCTCTACAGGATAGTCTTTTGTATAGCCATAGCCACCAAAAATTTGTATAGCGTCTATCGCTGTTTGCACTGCTGTGCGAGAGGCAAAAAGTTTCGCCATCGATGCCTCGGCTCCGCATGGCAACCCTTTTGTGCGTAAATCCGCTGCTCGAAAGACTAGTAATCTTGCTGATTCTACGGCAGTTGCCATATCAGCCAGCTTAAAGCCAACTCCCTGTTGCGCTGCAATAGGCTTTCCAAATTGAACACGTTCTTTTGCATACGCAGTAGCTGCCTCTAGTGCCGCTTCGGCAATGCCTAGTGATTGAGCTGCGATGCCAATACGTCCAACGTCTAAGTTAGCCATTGCAATTTTAAAGCCTTCCCCTTCCTCCCCAAGAAGGTTTGTGGCTGGAATCCGACAGTTGTCGAATGTTAGTTGAACTGTACGTGAGCCGTGTAAGCCCATTTTATGTTCATCTTTCCCTATGATTAAACCTGGTGTTCCTTTTTCAACAATAAATGCTGAAATACCACGTGTTTTTTCAGCAGGGTTCGTTGAGGCAAAGACAATATAAACATCCGCTTCTCCACCGTTTGTAATAAACACCTTGGAGCCGTTGATGACATATTCATCTCCATCTCGCACCGCTTTGGATTGTAAAGAGCCAGCATCAGAACCAGCGCTAGGTTCTGTTAAACAAAATGCCCCTAAATATTCACCCGCGGCAAGCTTTGGAACATAGCGTTTCTTCTGTTCATCGTTGCCGAAATAAATGATAGGGTTTGTTCCAACCGAAGTATGCACGGATAAAATAACACCCATTACTGCGCTAACCTTTGATAGTTCATTGATTGCAATTATGTACGATGTAAAATCCATCGCTGAACCGCCTAATTCCTCAGGCGTCGTAATCCCCATTAAACCTAATTCTCCCATTTGCGCAAGGAGTTCACGCGGAAACTCTCCTGCTTCCATACGTTCTACCCACGGTTCAATTTTATCCTGCGCGAAATTACGAACCATATCACGCATCATTATTTGTTCATCTGTAAATTGTAAATGCATCTATAATGTCACCCCTGTACGTTGTCCCGTAGCATTGCATTTCATTTGAATCGTCCCATCCCCATAGGATTATTCATAAACGTAAAAGCCTCTTC
>Ga0209025_1004584_pt1 | contig 11853 bp, 10 predicted proteins | sample AraplaMF_Col_mLB_FD_184256 | JGI IMG/M metagenome (GOLD analysis project Ga0209025, IMG submission 184256) | Arabidopsis root microbial communities from the University of North Carolina, USA - plate scrape MF_Col_mLB (SPAdes) (version 2) | ecosystem: Host-associated > Plants > Roots > Endosphere... | reverse complement strand
CCGTGGTGGCCATCTTCGATGTACTTCTTGGCGTTATCCCAGGCGCCGCCGCCGGTGGTCATGGAAATCGCCACGAACAGGCCGGTGACGATGGTGCCCATCAGCATGCCGCCCAGCGCGGCCGAGCCCAGCAGCATGCCGACCAGAATCGGCACCACCACCGGCAGCAGCGAAGGGATGATCATTTCCTTGATGGCCGACGCGGTCAGCATGTCGACAGCCTTGTCGTACTCCGGCTTGCCCGTGCCTTCCATGATGCCCTTGATGTCGCGGAACTGGCGGCGCACTTCCACCACCACCGCGCCGGCCGCGCGGCCCACCGCCTCCATCGCCATGGCGCCGAACAGATAGGGCACCAGCCCGCCGATGATCAGGCCAACGATCACCATCGGGTTGGACAGATCGAAGGAAATGCTGCGGCCGGCCGATTCCAGCGCGTGGGTGTAGTCGGCAAACAGCACCAGCGCCGCCAGCCCGGCAGAGCCAATGGCATAGCCCTTGGTAACGGCCTTGGTGGTATTGCCCACCGCGTCCAGCGGATCGGTAATCGCGCGCACCGAGTCCGGCATGCCCGACATTTCGGCGATGCCGCCGGCGTTGTCGGTGATCGGGCCGTACGCATCCAGCGCCACCACGATGCCGGCCATGGACAGCATGGCGGTGGCGGCGATCGCCACGCCGTACAACTGGCCCAACTGGTAGGAAATCAGGATGGCCGCGCACACCGCCAGCACCGGCCAGGCGGTGGCTTTCATCGATACGCCCAGGCCGGCGATGATGTTGGTGCCGTGGCCGGTGGTCGATGCCTCGGCGATGTGCTTGACCGGATGGAAGTCGGTGCCGGTGTAATACTCGGTGATGTAGACCATCAGCCCGGTCAGCACGATGCCGACCACGGTGCAGCCTAGCATCCGCATGCGCATGGCCTCGTCCGGCCACAGCTGCCAGGTCACCGCCACGAAGCCGATCAGCGACAAACCCGCCGCCCACCACAGGCCGGTGTACAGCGCCGACATGATCTTCTTGCCCGGCTTGGCCTTGACCATGGAGCAGCCGATGATGGAGGCGATGATGGACACCGCGCCCAGCAGCAGCGGGTAGATCACCGCAGTCGTGCCGGCGGTGCCCATCAGCAGCGCGCCCAGCAGCATGGTGGCGATCAGGGTCACCACATAGGTTTCAAACAGGTCGGCCGCCATGCCGGCGCAATCGCCGACGTTGTCGCCGACGTTATCGGCAATCACGGCCGGGTTGCGCGGGTCGTCTTCGGGAATCCCGGCCTCGACCTTGCCGACCAGATCCGCGCCGACGTCCGCACCTTTGGTGAAGATGCCGCCGCCCAGGCGCGCGAAAATCGAAATCAGCGAGGCGCCAAACGCCAGCCCGATCAACGGCTTGATGACGCTGTGCAGCGTCAGCGACGGGTTCGGGTAGGCCGACGAAGCCACGCCGGTGAGGAACATATAAAACAGCACCACGCCCAGCAAGCCCAGTCCCACCACCAGCATGCCGGTGATGGCGCCGCCCTTGAACGCGACGTCCAGCGCCTCGTTCATGCCTTTGGAGGCGGCCTGCGCGGTGCGCACATTGGCGCGCACCGAGACGTTCATGCCGATGAAGCCGCACGCGCCCGACAGCACCGCGCCGATCAGGAAGCCGATGGCGGTATGAATATCCAGCAGAACGCCAATGAGAATGAGGAGCACCACGCCGACAATGCCGATGGTGCGGTATTGGCGCGCCAGATAAGCGGCAGCGCCCTGTTGTATCGCTAGCGCGATTTCCTGCATGCGCGGATTGCCCGCGTCCTGTCGCAATATCCAGCTCCGCGACCAGAGTCCATAAACCACGGCAATGATGCCGCACGCAACTGCCAACCATAAGCTGCCTGCCATAGTGTCCCCTTGTTTTTGTTGATCGAGCCTACAAACCACACTTCAACCAGCCACTGCTTGTGGCAGCGGCTCGCTAACCTGCGAACTGCAAAACTGAAAAACTGGGATGGCGTCGGCTAAAAAAAAGCGGACCATCGGTCCGCTCTACTTTACCGCTTATTTCGACAATGCGGCAAACGCTGCGTCGCGAATTTGTTCAACGGGGCCGACGCCCTCGATGCGGCGGTACTTCGGCGCGCCAGGCTCGCCCGACTGTGCCCAGGTGTTGTAGTAACCCAGCAGCACTTCGGTTTGGTTGTGGTAGACGTCCAGGCGCTTCTTCACGACTTCGGCCTTGTCGTCGTCGCGCTGCACCAGCGGTTCGCCGGTGACATCGTCCTTGCCCTCTTCCTTGGGCGGGTTGAACTTGACGTGGTAGACGCGGCCCGACGCCGGATGGCAGCGGCGGCCGTCCATGCGCTCGATGATCTGCTCGTCCGGCACGGCGATTTCCAGCACGTAGTCCACCACCACGCCGCCGTCCTTCATGGCGTCGGCCTGGGCGATGGTGCGCGGGAAGCCGTCGAACAGGTAGCCGTTGGCGCAGTCCGGCTGGGCCAGACGGTCCTTGACCAGACCGATGATGATGTCGTCCGACACCAGGCCGCCGGCGTCCATCACCTTTTTGGCGGCCATGCCCAATTCCGTGCCGGCCTTGATAGCGGCACGCAGCATATCACCAGTGGAAATTTGCGGGATGTTGTATTTTTCTTTGATGAAATTAGCCTGAGTGCCCTTGCCGGCACCTGGTGCTCCTAACAGAATGAGACGCATGAAGTTTCCTAAAAACAGATATGGGATATGGGTTAGTTAGTGTCGGATCGTACGAAACTTACCACAAAACTTAGTCTTTACGCCAATTTCCGGTTGATATTGCGTGTGAATATCGCACAGTTACAGACGTTATATCAGCGCTTGCTGACTTGTGGCTGACGCTTTTGAAACTGGTTTAATAGTGCTGGCGGACCCGTTCCAGGTCTTCCGGCGTGTCCACGCCGGCGGCCGGGGCCGAGTCCGTGACATGCACGGCAATCGGATAGCCATGCCATAGCACGCGCAGCTGCTCCAGTGCTTCGATCGATTCCAGCGGCGACACTTGCAGCGCCGGGTAGGCCTGCAGGAAGTCGTTGCGGTAGGCGTACAGTCCGATGTGACGGAGCGGTACATAGCCGGCAGGCAGGGTGTCCTTGGACTGGGCAAAGGCGTCGCGATGCCACGGTATGGTCGCGCGCGAGAAATACAGGGCACGGCCGGCCTTGTCCAGCACCACTTTCACCACATTGGGATTGAAGGCGTCCGCGGCCTCGTGCAGCGGATGGGCGCAGGTGGACATCGGCACGTCGGCGCTGATGCGGGCGGCAGCCGCTTGCAGCAGGGCCGGATCGATCAGCGGCTCGTCGCCCTGCAGGTTGACGATGACGGCGTCCGGCGGCAGATTCAGCTTGTGCGCCACCTCGGCGATGCGGTCGGTGCCGGACGGATGGTCGGAGCGGGTCAGGCACACTTCCACGCCATGCTGCTCGCAGGCGGCTTGAATGTCCGCGTGATCGGTGGCGACGATGATGCGCGAGGCGCCCGACAACTGGGCGCGCTCCGCCACCCGCACCACCATCGGCTTGCCGCCGAGGTCGGCCAGCGGCTTGTTCGGCAGGCGGGTCGAGGCCAGGCGGGCCGGGATGATGACGATGAAGGACACCGTTTATTCTGCCTTGTCTTGCAGGGTGCGCGCTTCGTCGGCCCACATGATGGGGATGCCGTCGCGGATGGGATAAGCCAGGCGGTCGCCTTTGCAAATCATCTCCTGCGCCTTTTTATCGTACTCCAGCGGGCCTTTGCAGACCGGGCATACCAGGATATCAAGCAATCGAGCGTCCACGACATTTCTCCACAATTTGGTCGGCCAGCGCGCGGTCGATGCGCGCCGTTACCGGGACGACCCACAGGCGTGGATCGTCGCTGAGTTCTTCAATTTGCGCACATTTTACTGCATCCTTCTCGGTCATCAAGATAAGGTCGGCCTCAAGGCCGGCAAACGGCCGGTCGCGGAAGTCGTGATGATCGGGCAAAGGCAGCTCGACGATGTGCAGGCCGGCCGCTTTCAGCATGCCGAAAAAGCGCGCCGGATTGCCGATGCCGGCGGCGGCGGCGATGCGCAGCGTGCCCGCTCCGGCGGCCTGCTGCCGCGCCAGTTCGGCCAGCGTGCGGCGCTGCGCGCGGTCGCGCAGTTGTTCGGCAACCTCGCCGGCCAGCACCATCTGCAGCGGCGCCCCGGCCGCGCCGACGGCGGCGGCCAGCGCCGGCGTCAGCTGGGGAGCGTTGATGACGGTGAAGTCGCGCCGGCGCGAGACCGGCTCGCGCAGCGGCCCGGCCGGCAGCAGCCAGCCATTGCCGGCGCCGCGGCCATCGAACAGAATGATTTCCACATCGCGCTGCAACTGATAGTGCTGCAAGCCGTCATCCGTCAACAGAATATCCACCTCCGGATGCGCGGCCAGCAGCGCGCGGCCGGTGGCGGCGCGGTCGCGCCCCACCATCACCGGCACGCCGGTGCGCTGGCGGATCAGCAGCGGCTCATCGCCCACTTGCGCCGCGGTCGAGGCGGCCGTCACTGCCCGCGCGCCCTGCTCCGCGCTGCCGAAGCCGCGCGAAATCACGCCCGGCCGCATGCCTGCCGCCTGCAAGGCCTGCACCAGCCAGATGGTCAGCGGCGTCTTGCCGGTGCCGCCGATGTAAATATTCCCCACCACCACCACCGGCACCGGCAGCCGCGACGACTTGAGCACGCCCGCGCGGAACAAGGCCGCGCGCGCGCCGCTCAGCAGCCGAAACAACAGGGACAGCGGCCACAAGGCACAAGCCAGCGGGCCGCGCCGCAACCAGTTACGCGTCAGCGTCGCTTCCAGCGCCGGCGAGCTATTTGCCGCCACCGGTTTGCGCCGCAAAAGTCAGTTTCTCGTAGCCGGCAAGGCGCGCGGCTTCCATCACATTGATCACCATCTGGTGCATGGCGAACTGGTCGGCATTGACGATCACCACCGGCGACTTGCCAGCCTCGCCGCCCTTGCCCGCCGCCTCGCGCAGCGCCTGCGCGAAACCGTTCACATCGCGGAACGAAACCGGCTCGCCATTGATGGTGTAATTGCCCTTGGCGTCCACCGTCACATTCAGCTCGAACGGCTTCTCGGTGGCCTTCTGCGCGTCGGCGGTCGGCAGCGTGATCTGCAGCTCGGTGAACTTGCTGTAGGTCGTGCTGACCATCAGGAAAATCAGGATCACCAGCAGCACGTCGATGAACGGGATCAGGTTGATCTCCGGGTCCTCGCGGCGCTGGCCTTTGCGGAAATTCATGGCGCGTCCTTACTTGCGCTTGCTGTGCACGATGTCGACGAACTTCACCGCCTGCTGCTCCATGTCGATGATGAAGCTGTCCACCAGCGCGCGGAAGTGGCGGTAGAACACCAGGGTCGGCATCGCGATCGCCAGGCCGAAGCCGGTGTTGTACAGCGCCACCGAAATACCGTGCGCCAGCGCCGCCGGATTGGAGCCGGCCGCATTCTGCGAACCGAAAATCTCGATCATGCCAACCACCGTGCCGAACAAGCCCATCAGCGGCGCCAGGGTGGCGATGGTGCCCAGCGTGGTGAGGAAGCGCTCCAGCGTGTGCGCCACGCCGCTGCCCGCCTCTTCGATGGATTCCTTCATCACGTCGCGCGGCGCGTCCACATTGCGCAGCGCGGCCGACAGCACGATGCCCAGCGGCGACGACTTTTCCAGTTTATCGATGATATCGGGCGTGATGTTGTTGCTGCGGTAGACCTGCACCACCTCATCCAGCAGCTTCTTGGGGATGATCTTGCCGCGGCGCAGATACATCAGGCGTTCGATGATCAGGGCAGTTGCGACGATGGAAGCAATCAACAACAGCCAGATAGGCCAACCTGCAGCTTGGAATATGGCGAGCAAAACGAACTCCTAAGATATGAACAACCGAATGGCGCAATGTAGCGTGTTGAGCCGATGTCGGCAAGTGTCTGGTGGAGTTCTCAACATTTTCTGTGGACAATAATGTGAGCAAGCCAACAGCTTCATCCCTAAACCATTGATCTGTAAGGAAATCCTTCCTCAGCTTAAAAATCGCGCACATGACGCCAAGCTTATCCCAGTTATGCCCATTTTCTGTGGACAAGATTGTGAGCAAGGGACCGAACTTATCCCAAGCGCTTGATTTACAACGATATTTTTTCTTTGCGCAAAAAACGCGCAGCATTTTCGTAGCCAAACTACGCCGTGTACTTCCCCACACTTCGTGTGGATAAGATTGTTAGCAAGCACTTCCACAACATGAAATGTCCTTGATTTATAAGGGATTTTTTGCCCTGAGTAAAAATTTGGCACGGCAGTGTTTTTCGCCCCTTTTCAGAGGGAAACCGGGCTTATCCACCGGCTGCCGGCAAAACGCGACTGATCGCTTTCAGCTATCGCGGCCAATTGTGCACTTCTGCACATTTTGTGTGGATAAGATTGTTAGCAAGGCGCAAGTTAGAAAATCAAGTCATTGATTTGTAATGGATTTATTGCCATGCGCAAAAATAAAGCAGGCGATTTCGGGCGGCCGGACGGGCCTGCGCATGCGGCTGAACCGGGGCCTGGCGATATTCACCGGACAGTGACAAACAACGGCCAGCACCGAGTTTTGCACAAATTCTGTGGATAAAAGTGTGCGGAACAGTGCACACCTCATCCTAAGTCATTGATTTTCAACAATATACTTTCCATGCGTAAATTTTAAGCATGACAAAATCGGCAACAAGAAAAAGGCTATCGCTCACTCAAGTTCCACACATCTTTTGTGGATAACTTTGTGCGTAACCGCCAGTGGCCTATGCAAAGTGCTTGATCCGTAAGGTTTTTTCTCATTTGCACGCAAATGCGGCAGAAATGTTTACCCTTTAAAATCATGGGCCTACCTATAATAGCTAGCGTTTTAGCTGCTGTATGACCGCTGTGTGACCAAACGCACACAGTGTGGACAGTTTCCTTTTTTGAAATCCTATGAACTTCGACCATCGCCAAGATTCCGCCCCCGCCGCCGCTCCCGTCATGACCGTCAGCGCGCTCAACCAGGCCGTCGCGCGGCTGCTGGAACGCAGTTTTCCCCTGACGTGGATTTCGGGCGAGGTCTCCAACTTCACGCGGGCGGCGTCGGGCCACTGGTACTTCACGCTCAAGGACGATGGCGCCCAGGTGCGCGCCGTGATGTTCCGCGGCCGCGCCCAGTACGCCAACTTCGTGCCGCGCGAGGGCGACAAGGTCGAGGTGCGGGCGCTGGTGACGCTATACGGCCCGCGCGGCGATTACCAGATCAACGTGGAAGCCATCCGGCGTGCGGGCGTGGGCTCGCTGTTCGAAGCCTTCCAGCGCCTGAAGGAAAAGCTGGATGCGGCCGGCCTGTTCCATCCGGACCGCAAGCGGGCGTTGCCGATCTTTGCGCGCACGGTGGGCGTGGTCACCAGTCCGCAGGCGGCGGCGCTGCGCGACGTGCTGACGGCATTGCAGCGGCGCGCGCCGCATGTGCAGGTGGTGCTCTACCCCACGCCGGTGCAGGGCCAGCTGGCGGCGGAGAAGATCGCGGCGGCCATCGACACGGCCTCGCTGCGCGGCGAATGCGATGTGCTGATCGTGTGCCGGGGCGGCGGCAGCATCGAGGATCTGTGGTCATTCAATGACGAGGAAGTGGCGTATGCGGTGGCGAATTGCCGCATGCCGGTGATATCGGGCGTCGGCCACGAGACCGACTTTACGATTTGCGACTTTGCCGCCGACCTGCGCGCCGCCACGCCAACCGCGGCGGCCGAACTGGCGGTGACCCCGCGCGCCGACTGGATCGGCTCCCTGAAAGCCGATGTGATCGACATCCGCCGCGCCATGCGCCGCGCGCTCAACGACGCCGAACAAACGCTGGATGGCTACACGCGCCGTCTGTTGAACCCGAGTGCGCAAATCGACCAGCAACGGCACAAGCTGCGCGCGCTGGCCACCAATATGACGCACGCCAACCGCGCACCGCTGACGCAGGCGCGCCATCAGCTGGAGCGGTTGAGTGGACGATTGGGCGCACGCAAGCCGGAGGTGACGGCTTCGCGCTCGGTGCTCGCAAGCCTGCATCACCGCGCCGTGACCGGCATCGCACGCCAGTTGCACCAGAGGCGCGATGCGCTGGCCGCCCTGTCTTCGCAACTGGAGTTATTGAATCCGCAGCGCACGCTGGAGCGCGGCTACGCCATCGTCACCAACCAGGACGGCGCCATCGTGCGCGCGCCCGGTCAGTTGCAGGCGGATACGGCGCTGACGCTGAAACTGGCGGAGGGCAGCGCGCGGGTCGATATCAGCGCGGTGCACCCCGGCAAAGACGGGGTCAGCCCCCTATGACGCGGCGGCCGCTGGCCGGGGCGGTTGCGCGGTCAGGCAGCGGACAGCATGGCCGACATGCCGATCAGCACCGGGTTGGCCTCGGTGATGACGTAGGTCGGAATGTGCGCCAGGTAGTCGGAGAAACGGCCCTTCTGCTCGAAGCGCGCGCGGAAGCCTGAGCGTTCGAAGAAGTCGCTCATTTTCAGCACGGTGCGGCCGCCGATGTAGATGCCGCCTTTCGCGCCCAGCGTCAGCGCGACATTGCCCGCCACCGTGCCCAGCATTTCGCAGAAGGCCAGCAGGGTTTCCTCGCACACCGGGTCCAGGCGATGCAGGCCGCGGTCCATGATGTCGGCCATGCTCAGGTTCTGCGGCTCGACGCGCGCCCGTTCGCACAGGGCGCGGTACACCAGCGAAATGCCGATGCCCGACACCAGCCGCTCGCTCGACACATGCTCGTGATAGCGGCGCGCGTAGCGCAGGATGTCGATCTCGCGCTCGTTCATCGGCGCAAAGGTGGCGTGGCCGCCCTCGCTGTCGATGGCGATCCAGCGGTCGCCGGCCGGCACCAGTCCGGACACGCCCAGGCCCGCATCCGCCCCCACCAGTCCGATGGTGGCGCCGGTGCGGACGATGCCACCGCCGAGCTGGTGCTTGTGCTCCGGCGCCAGGTACGGCAAGGCGCTGGCCAGCGCGGTGAAGTCGTTCACCACCACCAGCGATTTCAGACTGAATTGCGAACACACGGCTTCGATCGAGAACGACCAGTGATGGTTGGTCATGGTCACCCAGTCGCCGTCGATCGGGTTGGCGATGGCGATGCCGGCAAAGCGCGCCTGATAACCGCCCGCCGCCACCGTGGCCGCCTGCGACAAGTAAGCCACCAGCGCCGCCCCGAGCGTCGGGTACGCCTGACATTCGGTCACCCAGACCGCTTCGATCTGGTTAGGCGCGGTTTCCAGTCCGAAGCTGGCGCTGCTGCCGCCTATGTCGGCCAAGATGCGCGGGCCGTGCGCGAGGTGCGAAAAAGCGTCGCGTTTCATGTCTCTTTCCGTTCTGTCTTTTGTGGTTCTTGCAGACGCTTAAATTATATGACATTCAATGTCATGAAAACGTTTTCAAACCTCTGCCTATTAAATACCGCCCACCGCGGAAAGTCAATGCACCTTAAGATTTATGGTAACCTTCGGCGAAAAGGTTTTCATAACTACATCGATAAAGGAAATACTTTGACAGACAATTCACGCTCCTCCGGCCCATCGACCCTGATGGATGTTGCACGCCAGGCGGGAGTGTCACCCAGTACGGTTTCACGCATCCTGAATGGCAGCGCCCGGGTCTCGGACGACAAGCGCCAGGCCGTGCTGGCGGCCATCGAGCAAATGAATTTCGCTCCCAACCAGATGGCCCAGGGCCTGAAAAAAGGCCGCTCCATGACCATCGGCATCGTGGTGCAGGATATCTCCTCCCCTTTCTTTGACGAAACGCTGCGCGGCGTGGACGACGGTCTTAAAGGCACCGGCTTCGCCTCGGTGATCGTCAGCGGCCACTGGAATGCCGAAGAGGAAGCCGACCGCATCCGCCTGCTGCTGGCGCGCAAGGTGGACGGCATCATCCTGCTGTCGGGCCGCATGGCGGACGACACGGTGCTCAAGTTTTCGGCGCAGCGCCCCATCGTCTCCACCGGCCGCGCGCTGCAGACCCGCAGCGCGCTGGGCTTCAAGATGGACAATGAATACGGCGCCTACCTGGCGGTACACCATTTGATCGAGCTGGGCCACCGCCAGATCGCCTTCATTTCGGGACCTGCCAACAACAGCGATGCCGACGAACGCCTGGCCGGCTACAAGCGCGCGCTGCAGGAGGCAGGCATCCCGCTGGACGAGCACCTGATCGTCGAAGGTAACTATCACGAGGCCAGCGGCATGCTGGCCATGAACCGGCTGTTCGAGAGCCACCAGAATTTCACCGCCGTGTTTGCCGCCAACGACCTGAGCGCCTACGGTGCGCGGCTGGCCTTGTACCGCAAGGGCATCCGGGTGCCGGACGATATCTCGCTGGTCGGCTTCGACGATCTGCCGGGCTCCTCATATACCACGCCGCCGCTGACCACCATCCGCCAGCCGCTGTACGACATCGGCCGCATCGCCACCCAGGCGCTGCTGCGCATCATCAACGGCGAGGAGGCGCGCGGCGAGGTGCCGCCGCTGGAGCTGATCGTGCGCGAGACCACGCGCCGGGTGCGTTGACGTCTTGACGTCCAGAGTATCCACACGAAATCCGGGTGATTTCAGCGGTCGCCGCCCATCCGCTTTACAATGGTGGGCGTTTCGACATTTTTAACACCTACACAAAGGAAGAACAATGGAACATACCCTGCCACCTCTGCCATATGCCATCGACGCCCTGGCGCCTGCCATCTCGCAAGAAACGCTGGAATACCACTACGGTAAGCACCACCAAACGTATGTCACCAATCTGAACAACCTGATCAAGGGTACCGAGTTCGAAAACCTGTCGCTGGAAGAGATCATCAAGAAATCGTCGGGCGGCATCTTCAACAACTCGGCGCAAATCTGGAACCACACTTTCTTCTGGAACAGCCTGACCCCGAACGGCAAAGGCGCACCAAGCGGCGCGCTGGCCGACGCCATCAACGCCAAGTGGGGCTCGTTCGACAAGTTCAAGGAAGAGTTCACCAAATCGGCCGTGGGCAACTTCGGTTCGAGCTGGACCTGGCTGGTGAAAAAAGCCGACGGTTCGCTGGACATCGTCAACACCTCGAACGCCGCCACCCCGCTGACCACCGATGCCAAGCCGCTGATCACCATCGACCTGTGGGAACACGCCTACTACATCGACTACCGCAACGCCCGTCCTAAGTTCATCGAGACCTTCTTCAAGCTCGCCAACTGGGACTTCGCTGCCGCCAACTTCGCCTGAGCGAACCCGGCAGCCTAAGCCAGAAAGCCCGCAGCGCGCCGCGCCTGCGGGCTTTTTTCTATCATCAGGAGATAACGCATGACTTACCTCGCGTCCCCGCACCGCTACGATGAGATGCTGTACCGTACCTGCGGCCGCAGCGGCTTGAAGCTGCCGGCCATGTCGCTCGGCTTGTGGCATAACTTTGGCGATACCAATAACCTCGCCTCGCAGCGCGAGATGCTGCGCACGGCCTTTGATCTCGGCATCACCCACTTCGACCTCGCCAATAACTACGGCCCGCCCTACGGTTCCGCCGAGTCCAACTTCGGCCACCACTTCAAGCAGGATTTCAAGCCCTACCGCGATGAGCTGATCATCTCCACCAAGGCCGGCTGGGATATGTGGCCCGGTCCCTACGGCCAGGGCGGCGGGTCACGCAAGTATGTGCTGGCCAGTCTCGATCAATCGCTGCAACGCATGGGCCTCGATTACGTCGATATCTTCTATTCGCACCGCTTCGATCCCGACACGCCGCTGGAGGAAACCATGGGCGCGCTGGCGCACGCGGTCCATCAGGGCAAGG
>Ga0209025_1004583_pt1 | contig 11858 bp, 10 predicted proteins | sample AraplaMF_Col_mLB_FD_184256 | JGI IMG/M metagenome (GOLD analysis project Ga0209025, IMG submission 184256) | Arabidopsis root microbial communities from the University of North Carolina, USA - plate scrape MF_Col_mLB (SPAdes) (version 2) | ecosystem: Host-associated > Plants > Roots > Endosphere... | reverse complement strand
TATTTAATCTCCTCGTTAAATAAAATTACATCCATTGTACATGATCTGGGGGTCAAGGTCGATACAGAACTTGAAGTCAGCCCAAACGTTGAAATCTGCAGGCCGAACTGGTTAAATGAGGGATAAGTATGAAATGGAAATTCAATTGGATAAGGAGAAGTACAGCCATGACGGATATGAAAAGAAACAGGCTGACCGAGGTCAGCAGACAATTAGCGCGCGTCGCAATGGGTGAAGCTCATGCGGACCTCGTCATTAAAAATGGAACTTTAGTGAATGTATTATCGGGCGAGCTCATCGAGCAAGTGGATGTCGCTGTTGCCGCAGGTAGAATTGCGTTCGTAGGGGACGCAGATCACACCATTGGGGAACAGACGACCGTTATTGATGCCGCAGGCAGATACATCGCTCCAGGGTTATTGGATGGACATATGCATGTCGAGAGTACGATGTTGTCCGTGACGGAGTTCGCTAGGGCGGCACTGTCGACGGGGACGACAGGGATTTTCATGGACCCGCATGAAATTGCGAATGTATTCGGAAGCGAAGGCGTTCGCTTGATGCATGAGGAAGGGCAGCAGCTCCCGCTCAAAGTATTTACAACGTTCCCATCGTGCGTCCCTGCGACGATGGATTTGGAGGATGCCGGAGCCAGCTTGTCCGTCCAGGATATTCGTGCAGGGATGCAGTGGAATAATGTCGTAGGACTGGGTGAAGTCATGAACTTCCCTGGTGTCGTATTCGGCGATCCGCAGATGTGCGGCGAGATTGAAGCAACGATTGAAGCAGGCAAGACGGTGACGGGACACTTCCCAAGTGATGATGATCGGATGCTGCAAGCCTACCTTAACGCTGGGGTGACGTCAGATCATGAGACGGTAACGCGGGAGCAAGGGCTTCAGAAGGTTCGCCTGGGCATGCACTTAATGATCCGGGAAGGTTCCGCATGGCATGATGTGAAGGAAGTTATTAAGATCGTGACCGAGGATAAAGTGAATACGAGCAATATCTCGCTGGTCACGGATGACGTGAATCCGCAGACGCTTGTGGAACTCGGGCATTTGAACCATGTTGTTCGTCGCGCGATTGAAGAGGGAGTAGATCCGGTAACGGCGATTCAGATGGCGACCATTAATGTAGCGCGATATTTCCGCATGGACCAAGACCTTGGCAGCATCGCGCCAGGGAAATGTGCGGATATTCTTCTCATTGATGATCTCCGCCGCGTTGTTCCTTCAACAGTGATTACGGATGGGCAAGTGATCTATGATCAGGGCCAATATACCGTGGAGCTCCCGAAATTTGTCTATCCTGAACATATTCTGAATTCGATGAATGTGAAGCGGGCGTTAACGGCGGATGATTTCAAGCTTGCAAGCCGGGGTACTGCAGATAAGACCGAAGTGAATGTGATTGGTGCAATTGAGAATAGCGCGCGGACGGAGAAGAGGAAGGCTGTGCTGCCTGTGGTGGATGGCATCATTCAACCGGACCTGCAGCAGGATGTCATTCGACTTGCATGCATTGAGCGTCACCATGGAACTGGCCAGATCTCGAATGCGTTTACCCGTGGCTTCCAGATCAAATCGGGTGCCGTGGCTTCAACTGTCGCACATGACAGCCACAATCTTATTGTGATGGGCGTGAGCGAGGAAGATATGGCTTTTGCAGCGAATGAGCTGGTTCGCATCGGCGGCGGAACGATTGTCGTTCGAGGCGGTAAAGTACTTGCGCAAGTGCCACTCGCGATCGCTGGGCTCATGTCGGAGAAATCCTTGCAAGAGGTTGTGCAAGAAGTGACTCAGCTCGATGAGGCGTGGAAGGAAATTGGATGCCCGTTGAACGCACCATTCATGACGTTCTCCCTGATCGCACTGCCTGTGATTCCAGAAATTCGGATTACGAATCGCGGTCTAGCGGATGTCACCCAGTTCAAACTTATCGATGTAGAAATCGGATCATAATTGAAGGCAGAGGAGCGAGAGGAGCTATGAAATATCGTAGACTTGGAAGAAGCGGACTCGAAGTATCCTTATTAGGTCTCGGAACCAATGCATTTGGCAAACGCGCGGATGAGGATACTTCTATTCGGATTATTCATCATGCGATCGATCGCGGGATCAACTTCATCGATACAGCCAATATCTACGCTGGCACGGAATCCGAGCGCATTATCGGTGAAGCTCTCGTAGGGAAGCGGCAGCACGTTGTGCTGGCGACGAAGGCCGGGCTTCCGACCGGGACGGGCCCGCATTCGCGCGGCTCATCGCGGTATCATCTGCAGCAGGAGCTGGAGCAGAGTCTCCGGCGCCTGAAGACGGATTATATCGACCTGTACCAGATTCATACGTTCGATCCGAACACGCCGCTCGAAGAGACGCTGCGCACACTGGATGATATGGTACGTTCCGGGAAAGTGCGCTATATTGGCGCTTCGAATTATGCGGCCTGGGAATTCATGAAGGCGCTGGGCATTAGCGAGAATAAAGGTTTTACGCGTTATGTCTCCAGTCAGACGAGCTATTCGTTGGCAGACCGTACGCCTGAGCAGGAGCTTATCCCGATGTGTGTCGATCAAGGCGTTGGATTGATTCCTTACTTCCCGCTGGCTGGCGGTATTCTAAGCGGTAAGTACCTTGCTGTTGAGAAAGCACCGCAAGGCTCTAGAGCAGAGACGGACCCTAGCTTCAACAGATTTCTCAATGATCGGACGATAAAGCTAGGTCAGCAGGTGAGCCAGTTGGCTGCGGATCGAGGTTATACCCCTAGCGCGCTGTCACTCGCATGGCTGATGGATCAGCCTGTCGTCTCGACCGTGATTGTAGGAGCGACGAAGGTCCAGCAGCTCGAGGATAACTTGCAAAGTCTAGAAGTACAGCTTACGCCGGAGCTCACGCATGCGCTTCAGGAGGTTAGCGAACCTTTCCGCGATGGCAAGCCTTTTGCCTTATATCGACTATCTTAATAAGCTGCGAGTTGATCGCTCCGAATCCCCATCTTCCAAGAGTTGGGGATTTTTTTGTATCCAGGTGTTGACATTTCGCGAATATTGTATATAGTATATATATACACTATTTACTTGATGAACACACATCAATTATAGGAGGTAGATAATGAACATCATCATATCTCACGCATCTGAAGATCCGATTTACATCCAGATTGTGAATCAGATTCGACATAGTATATTGAGCGGCGAGATGAAGGCCGGAGACAGTCTCCCGTCCATCCGTCAGCTCGCCAAGGATTTGCAAGTGAGTGTGATTACGACGAAGCGTGTGTACGAGGAGCTCGAGAAGGAGAAACTGATCGACTCGGTGGTCGGCAAAGGCTCATTCGTCTCGGGCGCCAATATGGAGTTTATCCGGGAACAGCGCATGAAGCTGTTGGAAGAGAAAATGATTGAAGTGATTCGTGAGAGTCGTGATTTGAATATGAGTGAGGAAGACGTTATCAACCATCTGAAGTTATTGTTCGAGGAGGAACAGACATCATGAATGCTATTGAAATAAGAAATCTGAGCAAGTCGTATCCCCTATTTAAAGTAGACAATATATCGCTTGAAGTGAAGAAAGGTTATATTACAGGACTTATCGGACCCAATGGTGCGGGCAAGAGTACACTGATCAAAATGATGCTCGGGATTATCCGCCCGGACGCGGGACAAATCAAAATTCTCGGCAGCGAGATGCCGAGACAGGGAATTGAGTTGAAGCAGCGCGTGGGCATTGTATCCGACGATTGCTTCTACTACGAGCACCTGTCCATTCAGGATATGAAGAACGTAATCGCTCCCTTCTATGACAAGTGGAATGACTCGAAATTCAGCCGTTATTTGGAGCAGTTCGAATTGTCTCCGAAGAAGAAGATTCGGGAATTGTCCAAAGGGATGAAGATCAAATTCGCACTTGCCATTGCATTATCGCATGGCGCGGAACTGCTGATTATGGACGAGCCGACCTCGGGACTCGATCCGGTGTTTCGTAGAGAGCTGCTGGATCTGCTGACCGAAGTGATGCAGGATGAGCAGAATTCCATTATTTTCTCGACGCACATTACGACGGATTTGGACCGTATTGCTGACTATATTGCCTTCGTCAATCGCGGCAAGCTCGTGTTCAACGATGTGAAGGATGATGTGCTTGAGCGTTATGCGATCGTCAAAGGCGGTCAAGACCTACTGGATGCCGACATTCGCGCGAAATTCGTAAGTCTGCGGGAGAGCGCCGTTGGATTCGAGGGGCTTGTTGATGACCGGAAGCAAGCGGAGTCGCTATTCGGGAGTTATGCGGTGTTCGAGACGCCATCTTTAGAAGACATCATGTATTACACCGCCAAGGGAGGTCGCATTCATGCTTAATTTAGTTCGTAAAGATTTTATCGTCATGAAAAGTTCAGCAGCATTGATTCTTATTTATTTCATCATTTTCAGCATCGTGCTGGTATCGAACAATATGTCAGCCTTCTTCCTTGCCGGTGTCTATACGGCTTTTACCACCTTGATGATGAGTACAGGGGCCGATGTGAAGAATGAGAACCACAACTTTCTCATTACGATGCCGATCAACCGTGCGCAAATTGTACGGGCCAAGTATCTCACAGCGCTCATTTACACCGTGGTTGCATCTGCAGCTTGTTATGGTCTTTACGCCCTGATTCGTACGGTGAAGCCGGATCTTAGCCTGCAGGCTTATACGCTCGACCAGCTCCTTACTGCGGTGGGGATTACACTGGTGTTCGTCTCCATCTATTTACCTCTCTTTTACTGGTTAAGCAAAAAGGGAATGGCCGTCATCAATATTGTCTTCATGATTATCATGATTGCGCTAACACCGCTTTCTAATATTCCGATGCACCTCATGCGTGAAAGAAAGATCAGTTTTGCGGACACCACTGTTGCGCTTATCGGACTAGGCGTTGTACTGCTATTCATTGCTTCTTATTTCATCACTAAATACTTGTTCAACAGAAAGGACTTATAATCACAATGAAAACATCATTTGCAAACATCATGAAATTTACGGCAATCTGCGCCATGGTCACATCGATTGGTCTGACTTCCGCGTTCGGTACAGCTTCAGCGGCTACAGCTGCGAAACAGGCAGCCGTGAAGTCCAGTACGATTCAGACCGTTGCATTCCAGACGAATGACAAGTTCGAAGACCTGAAATTCCTCAAGAAAGCGATCGGAGACAAACGAATCGTCATGCTCGGCGAGAGCTCGCACGGCGCGGCGGAATTCAATCAAGTGAAAGCAAGAATGGTGCAATATTTGCATCAAGAAATGGGCTTTAACGTCCTTGCCTTTGAATCGGGGCTTGGGGATACGAGCGGTACATATGCAGGGATCTCGAAGTTAACAGGTGAAGAGACGCTGCGCAAATCGATCTACCCGGTATGGCATACGAAGGAATTGGTGCCGCTGTACGATTATATTAAGGCGCAATCGACGGCGAAGCAGCCTCTGATCCTGACTGGATTTGATATGCAGCCGAACGGCGCATTCGCCCGGTTCATGGAAACATGGTTCACGCCAATCGATAAAGCATTTGCGGAAGAAGCGAAGACGCTTGAGAACAAGCTGACTGATATCTATTTCAATATGGATTGGGATCAAAAGGATTGGGATAAAGACTACGCGTATGTGTTGGACGGCTATACGAAAATCCAGAAGTTCATGGCGGCGCATGAAGCTGAGCTGCAGAAGGATTTTCCGAATGATAAGAACATTCTGCCGATTATGAAACGTGTCATCTCGGATCGAATCTATATGATTCAGAACGTACTTAAGGCTCAAGTAGCGTACAACAATCTCACGGTGGAGAACTATGTCGTCACGACGAGCCTGCGCGAGAATGTCGGCTACCTGCGCGATGAGATGATGGCGAACACGTTAACATGGCTGGTGGACAATGTCTACAAGGATCAGAAAGTCATCGTATGGGGCCATAACTATCATCTACGGAAGAACAATTCCGTGATGGCTTCGCCGGTTCAGCTTCACCTGTACGAAGGCGGTTCGGTGCCGAATATGGGAGAACTGATGCCGTCGCGCTTGAAACAACAGACGTACACAATCGGGCTGTTCATGTACGGAGGGGCAACAGGAGCGAATGAAGGGACAGCGATGCCAGTGAACGCGAAGATGGGTCCGAACAGCTTGGAGACGATTCTGAAGGGCGCGGGAAAACCATACACCTTCACTGATCTGACGTCGGCAGACAATAAGGAATGGAAGAACAGCATGCATACCGGGCTGTATTGGGGCATGATCGAAGAGCCATTCGTACCAAGCGAGCAGTATGACGGCATTGTATTTATCGAGAAGACAACACCGTCCGTCTATTTACCGAAGAAATAATACAAGGAGCCCCGCTTCGTCACGAAGTCGGGGCTTTAGTATGTCATGTTGCGCGATTCTCTACTTCATCGCATCCATAGCTTCTTTATATTGTTCATACAACGGCTTCCACACTTTCTCGCGTGACCCGAAGTCTCGTCCATCGAGCAGCGATGCAATGACGTCGAGGCAGACATGCCATCCGGCGAGGTCTCTCGGCGTATGCGGTGTGATCCGATGGATCGTCTCCTTCATCACGAGCAATGTGCCTTCCTGTGCTGGATGTAATTCGAACCGAACGGCATCTTCCCCCCACGTAAACGCGAGTACGGCATTATGCTCGTAAGAGGTAATCGTCATCTCCTCGAATGTACCATTCTGCATGTCGAATAGAATTCGCCCGCCTTCGCGAAGAGCGTCTACACGCAGCTCCGAGAACCATTGCTGCAGCTTCTCGTTGTCGATTAAATAAGCCCATACTTCCTTGATGGGGTGCTTCAATATGCGGCGGAACTCTGCAATGCAACCTTCTCCATTTGGCGCTATGTTCGCTAGCATGTCTCATTCCTCCTTCATTCGATTCCTAAGACTGATTGTATACTACGTTCAGATGATCATGCCATACCGAAAAGACGCGATTCTAGGCTATGTTCGATGCAGTAGAGGGCTTCTTCTGCCGTGACCACGGATTCGGTCATCTCGTTCATGTCTTTCAGGCGCACCTTCCCGGCGCGCGCTTCATCTTCACCGATCAAGATGACGTATCGAATACCTTGCGACGAGGCCGACGCTAGAGATTTCTTCAATTTGCGCTTCGTGAAATCTGTCCGTGTACGAACGCCGTTCGCTCGAAGCTCGGCCGCGATGCTTAGTGCTTCGGGAGCTGTGTCTCCAATGGGGATGACGAGGACGGAGGCAACCGGCAAGGGGTTCGCACGGTTCTTAAGCATCTCCATAATGGATTCCATCCCAAACGAAAGCCCAACCGTGGGATAATCGATGTCATTTCGACCAATGAGCTGTCCAATGATTGCATCGTATCGGCCACCAGCACCTAAGCTGGAGGGATAGGACAGGGAAGCATCGAAGATTTCATAGACGGTCCCGGTGTAGAATGATAACCCACGCGACAGGAACGGGTCGAATGAGCATACTTGCGATAGTCCAAGGGATTGGATGAGGGCTAGCAGTGCACGAACCTCCATGGCCCCAGGGAGTCCTTGAAGCACGTCGTACTTCGAACATACGTCACCAAAGGTACAGTCCTTCATCGCAGCGAATTCAAGGATCGCATCGGTAGCTTGTTTGCTTAGTCCCTTGGTGTTCAACTCTTCTCGAATGCCTGTCGGACCGATTTTCTCGATTTTATCAAGTGTCAGCATGACTGAGAGCATCTCATGGGATGGCACCCCTATGGATTCCAGTAGTTCCCCGAGAAAACGGCGATTATTCCATTTCACCGTAACGGGGATTTCTAATCTGCGAAATGCTTCAATCGCAAGCTGCATCAGTTCTGCTTCCGCTTCGGGCCCCTGTATGCCTACTACATCCACGTCACATTGTTGAAACTCGCGCAATCGACCGCGTTTCACCGGGCCATCGCGGAAGACTTTGCCCATTTCATATCGTTTGATCGGCAAGCTAAACCCTGGATTCATGGCGATCAGCTTCGCAAAAGGAATGGTTAAATCATAGCGTAGCCCCAGCCGCCGCTCCCCTTGGTCTGTGAGCTGATACATTTCCTTGATGATCTCATCCCCACCTGCATATTTCGATGTCAGCAGTTCGAGCTCATTCAGAATGGTCGTATTCGTCCCTTCGAAATCATACAATTCAAACACATTCTGCAGTATGGCTTGAATGTTGTGCCGAAGTGCTTGTTCTTGTCCCCAGAAATCATAGGTTCCTTTTACATTTTGCATGGCCGTCATCCCTCTCCTTTTGTAGGTAAAACAAAAAACGCGCCGGACCCATAGGTCCTGCGCGCCTCAATATGCCGCAGGTGGGCCAACGCGAGAAGCGTTAGCCCACCCTGAATGTCGATCAGGTGTGCTAACGCTGTTTGTAATGATGAAGTTGATTATTCCATTGGATGGTATCCATTGTGATGATCTCCTTCAGAACGTGATTTAGAACGATTATAGAGGATTCGCTGCGGACATTCAAGGGCTGTTTTCATCGAACCGGTTCCCTCTATACACCAAAAAGAGAAGAACGCACTTCATGTGCGTCCTCCTCGTTCTCCTCTGAACGGTTACTCGTTCAGTTTAAATTTCTTCACTTCCTGATCGAGCTCAATCACCATATCGCGCAGGGTAGAAGCGGAGCTTGAGATCTCTTGCATCATGGCCATCTGTTCCTCGGAAGAAGCTGCTACGCTCTGTGAATTCTGCGAAGCATTCTGGCCGATTCGAGCAAGCTCATCGAGGGATGCGGCAACCTGCTCACTGCTTGCTGACATTTGTTCTGCGGCTGCAGAGACTTCATGCACCTGCTCGTTGACGCTCTGTAGTGCACCGACGATGCCGCCAAAGGTCTCGCCTGCAGTATGCACCGCGCGTGCCCCATGCTCGACTTGATCCATGCTGGTGTTCATCGCAGTCGATGCCTGATGAATGTTCGCTGCAATATCGTTTAATAATTCCGAAATCTGCTGTGAAGAGTTATGCGATAAATCCGCAAGCTTACGAACCTCTAACGCGACGACAGCGAATCCTTTGCCGTGTTCCCCGACTCTCGCTGCCTCAATGGAAGCGTTCAACGCTAAGAGGTTGGTCTGGCCCGCAATGTTCGTAATGGTGGATAGAATGTGTTCAATCTCTTGGGATTGTTGTTGTAAAGTAGCCAGAATTCCCACTGTATTCGAGACAGATTGGTGAATTTCTTGCATGTCATGAACCGATTGGCGGATGATCACGTTCCCTTGCTCCGCATTTCCGCTTACTTCGCGTGCATAATCGGATAACCGTGAAGAGGACTCTGCGATCCGCTGAATGCCTGCTGCCATTTCCTCCATCGCAATCTGGCTCTCCATTGCGGATTGCCTCTGTGTCTCAGATCCTGATGCAACCTCTTGGATAGAGCCGGCAATCTCTTCGGTCGCTCTGGAGGTCTGTTCTGCACTCATCGTTAGCACCTTGGACGAAGAGGTCACATTGCCCGCCGTCGTCTGTACGTTCTGAATAAGCTGACGGATATTGTGAATCATCGCATTGAAGTTGGCTGATAGCATTCCGACTTCGTCTTGGTTATGAACCGGAATAGTAACCGTAAGGTCACCCTCTGCGACGCGCATACTGAGCTCGGACAACTTCCGAATAGGACGCAGCGTGATACGTACCAAGAAGATGGCTAAGACGATGAACGAGAATACGACCGATAGCGCGATCGAGACCGTCTTGATGAGCATGTCGTTCTGATGTTTTGCCAGGAGGGAGTATTTAATGTCGATGCCGAATATGGCAAGCTTCTTTCCATCCTTATCGGTAATGGGGCTGATGATACTAATCCATTCGCCAAAGTTATCTTTGTATACCTCGGACATGGCGTAGCCGTCTTGATCCATCTGATCAAATGCCTTGGCAAATGCGCCTGTGGCTTCATAAGGGTCTCCTGGTTTGGTGTCCATATCGTACATCGCTTGGTTAGCAAGGAGGATGGTAACCTTCTTGTTATCCCCGTTGGAGACAACTTCAGGCAAGTAAATATAGCTGTTCGAAATGATTTCATTCTGATTCATGCTGTTGAGCTGCCGCTGGAGACTTTGGATCCCTGGATCTTGCGTGAATTCGTCTGTGCCAACTAATTTTTTTGCTTTCTCAATCTCCCCAGTATTCTGAGCAATCACATTTTGTAGCGTCCATCCCATGTTGAGAATTTCGTCCGTCTGCTGACTGCGTAATTGCAACCATGACGTGATCGTAAGAATACTCTCGAGCAGGAAGAATAACACAGCAAGAATAACACTAGATTTGAAAATTAAACTTTTTCTGTTGACCCAACTTTTCTTTTTCACGATAAGCCCCCCAATACATTCTAAGAAGTACAAGACATCATTCCAGGTGAAGCTAATAAATATTTGTGATTGTGATTAATTATTTATCGTCATTATTCGCATCGAAGTTTAAGGATTTTATGTAAAAATCATATGCAAATGGAGAGGCGGATCAACAAAGTGGAAGACGTGGAAAATAATGATCTACAGCACGAAAAAACAGGACGATACCGTCCTGTTTTCTGCATGATTCCCGAGGATTCGATTATGAAGTGGTGTGGGTCAAATACCGTGCACGATACTCGTGCTCCAGCATGCTCATCAAGATCGCATCGTGATACGCGTGATTGTAGAATAGGGCGTCTCGCTGAATGCCTTCCTGCTGAAATCCTAATTTGCGATATACATGTTGCGCACGCTCATTATAAGCGTAGACGTTCAGCTCGATTCGATGTAAATTCCGAATGCCGAAGCCGTAATCGAGGAGAAGCAGGATCGCTTCGGATCCATAGCCTCGTCCTTGATGACGCGCTGCACTGATCGCTATCCGTAGATTGGCGCTGCGATTGGTATCAGAGATGTCCTGCAGCGCAATATCGCCGATAATCTCGTCCGTTGCAGCATCCGCGATGAGTAGGAGAATGCTGGATGAATCCTGTGATTTGCTATCGATGTAACGCTCGATCTGTTCTCTCGTGAAATGATGCTGCGTTCCGGTTAGACGAAGCATGTCCGCATCGTGCAGTAGTTGATAATAAGCTTCCGTATCCGCGCTGTTCACCGGGCGTAAATAGACCTTCGTGCCTTCCAGGAATCGTACAGGACGATCCGCTTTGGCGTTATGACTCATGAGATGCCTCCTGACTTGATCGTGCTTGGTCGTGCTTGATCATGTTGTGATGTACATACCGTATCGCAAATCTGTATACTTGAGAATATACAGATTTGAATAATTCTAAAGGACAGATAGGGGTGTAAGATGCGTAAGGTCTTAATGTCAAAGCTGGACCCCGATGCGAAAGCTCCCCAGTATGCGCAATTATATGAGCAGGTGAAGACGGCAATTACCGAAGGGGAGCTGACGGAGCACATGCGGATGCCTTCGATTCGCTCCTTAGCCGGGACGCTCGGTGTTAGTGCGACAACGGTTGAATTGGCGTACAGTCAGCTTGTCGCTGAAGGGTTCTTGGATAGCCAGCCTAAGCGAGGGTATTATGTTCAGAAGCTCCCGGATCCTTACCGGCAAGCTGGAGGTAGCGAGTCGGGGCGAGTGTTATCCGTTGTATCGTCTATTCCCCGAACTGTGCCGGCGAGAGATAATCGAGAATACCAGTATGACTTTCATCTATCGAAGAATGATCACACGATATTTCCCTTTGAATTATGGCGCCGGCTATCGAATCAAGTGCTCCGGCAGAGCAATCAGGACCTGCTGTTCTATGGTGATCCGCAAGGCGAATACGGGCTTCGCGTGCAGATCAGTAATTATCTTCGTCAATTCCGCGGGTGTGAATGCACACCGGA
>Ga0209025_1004579_pt1 | contig 11874 bp, 18 predicted proteins | sample AraplaMF_Col_mLB_FD_184256 | JGI IMG/M metagenome (GOLD analysis project Ga0209025, IMG submission 184256) | Arabidopsis root microbial communities from the University of North Carolina, USA - plate scrape MF_Col_mLB (SPAdes) (version 2) | ecosystem: Host-associated > Plants > Roots > Endosphere... | reverse complement strand
CGCGATGACCTTCGTTACCCTCTAAGTAGCGTTTTACAGCATTCAATTTTTCATCAATTGTAAATTTAGTCATAAGAAAATGCACCTCCAAATGTTAGATGGTGTCTAACATTTGGGGTGCATTACAATTTAGAGAGTACTTTTTACTTTTAAAATTAATCCTCTAACCATTTTAGGATTTCATCAATACCTATCGCTTCTTCAATTTCCGGTAATTGGGTAATAAAATTTAATTCGGCCTCGCTTTTAACCACTTCATTACTTTCGTTTGGGTCATGAACATTCATTGAGTACACCTCATTTTAAAATTTTATTTTAATTTTTGTATTATTAACAATCTGAACTAATACCATACAATATCCATTTTATTAACTAAATACTCAACAAATTCTAACGAAAATAATTTCTTTTATTACTATTTCGGAGTAAAGAATGATATTCCCTTTTTTTAACTAATTTTTTTTAAAAAATATGACTATTACTTTGTTGCTTTTTAAGGTAAATGTAAGTTGATTTCCATTCCAGGATTCACCCTTCATTCAACTTCTTCAATGGCACATAGGATTAATTAAAATCTAACAGTATTCCCATCTTTTACGTGGTAAAATATGGGTACAACCCAATAAAGGAGATGGCAATTTGAAACCTAAACAAAAAGTTACAGTGTGGAGTCTAATTAAACTTGTCGCTTACTCATTTACACTCGCATTTATTGTTAAAATATTTGTTTTTTCACCATTTGTAGTTGAAGGTGCATCGATGCAACCAACATTACATACAAACGATTATTTATTTGTCAATAAAGCGGCGATTCATATATCAAACATAAATCCTGGAGACGTTATTATTATCAAAAAAGCAAATGATCCAAAATACTATGTAAAACGTGTTATTGGTTTATCTGGAGATCATGTTTCAATCATTGATGGCGTTTTAAATGTTAACGGAAAACCGATCAAAGAAGATTATTTAAATTCAAAACTTAAACAAGAATACAAGCAATATTTACAATTTAAGCAAGTAACAGTTCCTAATCATTCTTATTTTGTTATGGGTGACAATCGATTAAATAGTAAAGATAGTCGAAACGGATTGGATTATATTAAACAATCTGAAATTGTAGGAAAAGCAGAAATGGTATATTTCCCTTTTAATCGTTTAAAACTTGTCCATTAAATATTACTCATCAGTTAGAGGATTTTTAATTGCTGTCTAATCTCATTCACCTAGGTAACTTATTATAAACAACAAAAAAACTTACGAATCCTAGATATCGTAAGTTTTTTGTTGGAGTCAATTCTTTTAACTAATATGTATATCCGTACCAAATTGAATTAGTTTCAGCTTCATAGCAATCGATTGTGAAGAAAAATTATCGAATGATGTACTATATAATGCAATTCGATTTTGGTTTTGAATTTCAATTGCCCATGCATTGGTAACTTCAATTCCATATTCTTTTCCTCGGAAATCTTCTAATGTATATAAGCTTACCTCCGCTGCTTTTTCAGTTTGTCTAGCACTACAGCAAATCGAAACAGCTTGATTATTTTCAATGATTGCATAACACGGTGATTTTTGCTCAAGCTCTTCATATGTATATGGAAAATGCGGTAATAGAAACTCTTTGTTCTCGTTTGTTATCCTTATTGCCTTCGATTTCCGATCTTTCACATCAGGAAAAACATATGCAGGTCCAACCCAAACATTTGTTATTGGTTGATCTTTACTTAAAATATTTATGATTTGAGCTATGGGAATACTCTTGTCAGTATTAATTACTCTTTCGATTTGATTGATAAACTCTTCTCCAAGACTATTATTATATTTAATTATGTTACCACGCTTTGTACAACCTAAATAAAATTTAGGCGCTACATCAAATGGTTGCTCATTTATGAACGTAATTCTGCCCAAATCATCATGCTTAAACAAGACTGTAGCATGAAGCTTTATAAGCTCTAACTCTGTCATCAATTAGCATTCCTCCTATTAAGAATTCCCATAAAATTACCTCATTCATAAAAATTTATCTTACTTTTGATAGATAAAAGGCAACTGAATGAATACGAATTTTTTAAGATCATCTATTCAATAATCTAGCTTTCTTTTACATTATTTCGTTTAAATGTAAACATTTCCTTCTTCCACTCAAATAGGAATAGATCATTCAGAATACCTTTCGTACTAATCTTAATATTTGTAGGAATGCCAGAAATTGTATAATAATAAATACATACAAATAAAATACGATAAGCCGAGGAGTAAAAAAATGGAAATTAAAAGATCAAATCCTGAAAATGTAGCACCGCCAGTAGGTCAATACCATCACGTTACTGTTATTCCGAGAGATGCTGAATTAATTGTTTTATCTGGACAAATAGGCAGCGATAAAAATGGAGTTTTACCTAAAGATATTGAAAGCCAATTTGTGAATGCACTTGAGAATATAAAAGCAATTCTCGAAAGTGAGGGCGTGGAATTACATAATATTTTTAAAATAAATTTCTGGTTGGCAGAAAACATTGATCGTAAAGTATTTTTAGAGAAGTGGAGTGAATTCCATAAAGGAAATCCACCAGCTACAACATATGCATATGTTTCTGCATTAGCAAACCCTGATATAAAAATTGAAATTGAGGCGTGGGCCGCTCGATAACAAATAATTAATTTTTTTCTATAATTTAACCACAAAAAAAGGGCTGCTAATAGCCCTTCTTTACTTCAACTAGCACAATGTGTTAGTTCATTATGTAACTCACTATAGGAAGTAATACTAACAGTAAGATTGTACACGATACAAGTATGCTTGATACTCTTTTAGGGATTTTTGCTTTCCCCTTTCCTGCGTACCACCCACTAAATTGCAATTTGTTTCGATACAAAACAAATAACAAAACGAAAATTGCTGTAAATGCCATCCACTCGTAACCATCCGTGTTTACGTTTATTGCTGCGTATATAGTTGATAGAATTTTACCAAAAATGCTTCCTAGAAATAAAAAAATTAAAATAATTCTTATTAATTCCAGTATTACCTTCATTTACTCCCTCCTAAAATTTTTAAATTAACTGGTATGTGTCTCGTACTTAATTACATCACCATTATCGTCCAACTCAATGACGAGTAATTCAATATCAATGCCAGGAAAACCTTTTTCAGGACCAAGATAATAAATGATCGTATTTACGTTCTTAGAGCTAGCTTGTTCAGTTGGTGCACCTAAAAGCTTAATTACTTCGGCTTTACTTTTACCAACTAGATTATATTCACTTAATATGTCATCAACAATATTAACTCTTTTACTTGGATCTTCCATCCATTTTTCACGACTAAAGTTTTCTTGGTACTTATTAGCACCTAACCTGCAAAGAAAAATCACCAACATACTAATAAAAATGATCCGAAGGTATTTCTTCCCCATGTTCTCCCCCAGAAGTCGTTTCATATGATTATATCATTTTAGTTTGAATTACTCTTCTACAATTCTAGCTTTGACTACTAATAAAAAGTTCCACTTTCTTTCTCACAATGACATTATTATAGTATGAGCTTCATAAGGTTAAATGACCAAATCATAGAAATGGTAGAGGTGACTTATGAAAGCAATTATCTGTACTAAATACGGTGCGCCGGATGTGCTTCAGCTAAGAGAGGTAGAAAAACCTTCTATTAAGGATAATGAAGTATTAATAAAGATATATGCTACAACGGTAACTTCAGGCGATACAAAGCTTAGGAAGTTCGATTTCCCTTTTATGTATTGGCTCCCTTCTCGAATTATGTTTGGTTTCAGAAAACCTAAAAAAACGATTCCAGGAAGTGAGTTAGCCGGTGAAATTGAATCAGTAGGTAAAGATGTGAAACTATTTAAGGAAGGTGATCAAGTTTTTGGCTATAGTGGATTTGGTTTCGGAGCGAATGCCGAATACATTAGTCTGCATGAAGAAAGTGCTCTGGCAATTAAACCAGCGAACATGACTTTTGAGGAAGCTTCCACTGTTCCTATTGGAGCATTAACCGCATTGTTTTTCCTTCGAAAAGCAAATATTCAGAGAGGGCAGAGGGTTCTTATTTATGGAGCTTCTGGTAGTGTAGGTACGTATGCGGTCCAGCTTGCCAAGTATTTTGGGGCAGAAGTTACTGGGGTATGCAGTTCCAACAATTTGGAAATGGTAGCATCTTTGGGTGCTGATAAGGTGATTGATTATACGAAAGCAGACTTTACTAAACGAGATGAATCATATGATATTATTTTTGACACGGTAGGAAAAAGTTCCTTTTCAGGTAGTAAAAGGTCATTAAAAGAAAATGGAGTTTATCTTTTATGTGCAGTCTGGCAGATGTCGGTTTATGCTCGAGGCTTATGGACTTCAATGACAAGTAGTAAAAAAGTCATACCTGGAATTGCAGTTCCAACTTCAGAGGATTTAATTTTCGTAAAAGATCTTATCGAGGCAGGAAATCTAAAATCGATCATAGATAAACGTTACTACTTGGAAGAAATAGTAGATGCTCATTCCTATGTTGAAAAAGGACACAAAAAAGGAAACGTAGTCATTATCTTGGAACCTCTTCATAAAACCTAATAACAGATTAAATGAATATATAATACAAAGATAGCCTTCTTATTATAGGTACATTTTAAAGTCCTCTATTTTATAAAATAGAGGACTTTTTTTATGTTTATAAAATTAAATTATGCCAAAGTTAAATAGAAACGGCAGGTAAAGTATTTCCTGTTTCAAGTAAACTTTTCAAGTTACTTAGAATTGCCGGCCAACCATTATTTAATCCCTCAAAAGTTCCCTCTTTATCAACGAAGTCAGTTGGCTCCAGATTTTCATGCTTTAGCGTTAATTTTACTGTTGAATCCATCGAAATTAATTCAAATGTGACCTGTGATGGTTCCTCACGATTCGTTGTATCGTGAATGTGATTCCATGTAAAAGAAAGTAAACGATATGGCTCACACTTTAGAATCTTTCCGTGATCAGTAACCTCTCCATTCCGTGAATACTCAACAGTTGAACCTTCTTGCCAATCAGATTGAATTTTAGTTCCAAAAAAGTATTTTTCAGTAAAGCTGCTGCTTGTTAATGCTTCCCAAAGTTTCTCTGGTGTGGTTGAAATGTAAGTAACATAAACAAATGTCGGTTTACTCATTTTTTCTGATCTCCCTCAAGATTATTTTTTAATTCACTCAATGCTTCCATACGATGGTGGTCATATTTGCTGATCCATCGATGATACACTTCGCTAATCGGAATGGGATTGAGGTAATGAAGTTTCTCACGCCCTTTCCACTCCACAACAACAAGATTTGCCTCTTCTAGTATTACAAGATGTTTCGTTACTGCTTGTCTAGTCATATCAAGATGTTTACAAAGTTCACTTAATGTTTGTCCGTTGTTTATGTAAAGTAGGTCAAGTAGTTTTCTGCGATTTGAATCGGCAAGAGCCTTAAAAATCTTATCGATTTGTTCCAACCTCCTCATTGCTCTTATTATAAGCAACTAAATAGTTGCATGTCAAATTTACAAAAGGACTGCCGAAACAGTCCGTTACACATCATACTATCTAATTGTTAGTTCAAAAGCTGATCTGCTTTATCAGATTCGTATAGCAAACTCAGAGTATTATTTTTTAATAAATAATCCAACTGATTCGTCATTTTGATTTAATTGATAAAAGATATTTTACATTTAAGAAAGTAAAACCAAACTAAACTGCTTACTTATAATTTCCGACTTTTATTTCCAGACCTAATAATAATATTTACATCAGTAGCTTCTCCACCATCAATATGGTCTTCATTCTTTGAAACATCAATATTCGTCTTGATTTTCACTATTTTTCTCTCATTATCATATAACGTTACTTCATTTAGACCATTTTTATTTAAAAGTGAAACCATTTGTACATCTTCCTCGAATTGATCATAAAATTCAACTTTGAATTGCACATCAGTTCTACCATAATTTACAAAAGGCAGTTCAAATTCTGCATGTAATGTCTTTTCATTTTTCATATTAAAACGACAATTACTTTTATCACGGTCATATGAAATTGCGTAAATCCCTGTTGCAAAGGTTTTTTGATACGATTTGACTAGAAAAGGTGGCAAAATAATTGCGATTATTATAGAAACCACTATCAATCTAGTTTTATATTTCCCTAATGATATCCAAAGAAAATATAAGCTCAAAATCAGTAAGGATAAGGAAATAATTCCTACATACCGTAAACCATGTTCTGAATTTATAATGATATTGAAAACCACTATTTTCTCACGATAAGAATGATCATTAGGAAACGGAATATTCATTGCTATAGATGCAAAAAATAGTATTAATGAAACACAGAAAGATTTTTTATCTCTTACCAATAGGTCCACTCCCTTTTAATTTTTTTCAGAGTTAATTGTTAGCCGCACTATTTAAGAATATTCTCTAATTATTTCTTCTACATAATTTATTAAATTAGGATATGTTGAGTTTCCTTCTAAGAATTGTGATACTTCGTAAATTGGTAAAATAACAATATCTCTCTTTTGTGAATAAAGAAGACTATTAGGTTTGTTACTTATATCTACCCCATCAAGCTTGGAAGAATACTTATAAACAGAGTCATACTCATATCAGTAGAAATCTTGTTTGATATTTGTTTTCATAACTTCTCCAATATATGCTCCTATTCGAACTACGAGACTATCAAAATGCTCATTCAACAGTTCTGTACCCGTTTCAGTATTCATTAATCTTGTAGAATACAAATCAATATATCGTATACTTTTAATGGAGAAATCCAAATTACTTTTAGTAAGGTTTTCTTTGTCCCAGACATCCGCTGAAACATCCTGATACATTAATTTTGCTAATCCATTAAGATCATCTTTTATTAATTTGTTTTTTCTAAAGAATCCCAATCCCGTTATACCTAAAGAAGCACCTAATGCTGTTGAAAGGGCTGTGAGTATGTTTAAATTCTCTTTAAAAATTGCGTTTCCCATTGAATCCCCTATGAATAAAACAATAAACCACTTTAAAAACTCTATTAGTCGATTCATTTCATGCCCCTCTAATAAACATCTATTTCATTCACTACGTATTACTTCTATTATTATAATTGTTCCATTTTTTTATTGCATCAAGCATTTTCACTCTCAATCTGTCATCAACTGTATAGCAGTTAAAATAAAAAAGGATCGACTAAACAGTCAATCCTGATTTTAAATTAGAACTTTATAAGTTTAATAGTAAGGATATTCTTCTACTAACTAAGAAAGCTAAAAGGCTAGCATATTTTTCTATTTTATCCATCAAACCTTTGCTAAAAATTCTTCTTCTAATAGTGCAACACATACATGATCACACCACTTATCTCCAACTTTTAAGTTTTTTCTAGCATAACCTTCTTTAACAAAGCCGACTTTTTCGAGTACTCTTAAGGAAGCTATATTTTCCGGATTAACCTGTGAAGTGACTCGGTGGAATTTCAATTCTTGAAAAGCAATTTTCAATGCAATTTCCAAGGCTCTCGTCATATATCCTTTTCCATTGAATTTTTCACCTATTTGATAACCTACCATACAACTTTGTTTAGGTCCTCGTGCTACAAAAGTGAACTGAACCTCTCCAATTAATGTGAGTAAAGAGTCTTCTTGTAAAAAAATAGCGAAATCATATCTACTATCTTCTGCACTGTTTTCCATAAACTTTTTAATGCTATCGATTTGTCCTTGTAATGTAAAAAATTCTTCGTTACCTCTAACCGGGGACCATTTTTGGAAATGCTCTCTATTTTCTTGATGTAATTGAAGCTTATCTTCCGCATCTTCGTAAGTATATGGTCGAACAATTAATTGTTTCAATGTAACTCCTCCAGTTTGCTGTTTATAATACAAATTCTTTTTAATTAGTCGATTTTCCTCCTGCACTCATCACTTTGATCCAATAATAAAGGTGCCGCGTTCTATCTTGGGCAACTTGACTGTGGTTTTAAATGAGCTCAAACTATGTAATTATTACTCTTATTCTATTAACTTACTTGCGACTCACTCATCATGCTTCTTTTTTTCATATAAAGTTCCATAATGTCCCCATAAGATGTTTTCAAAATTCAAATCATTTACATAAACCATTGTCTTATAGATAGGCTTACCTCTAATACAGGCACCAATGAAAAAGTATTTTTTACAACCTTTGCACCTAAAATAATGTTTAATCGTATAATGAATTTCTTCAGACAAATGGTCTTCCACTTCATCTAATGGACAATCTCCAGCAAAAAATTCTAATCGTTCTTGCTTAACCAGATCCGTCATAAATGCTAGTATAGGAATGTATTTTTGATGTGAATTGGTTTCTGTTCTTTTAAAAAGTTCCTTTAAAAAGTTCCTTTAAAACATTGCAACTATCACACATCCAAATACCACCCGTTCTATTAATAAGTTAAAGTTTGCTTAATCAATATATTTTACATCTATTATCGGTTTATTTTATTTCTTAGTGAACTAGACTGTCATTTACCTCAATAAAAAAAGATCAGCCGAAGCCACTCCATAACATTCGATTAACGCATGCATTGAATTGGAAAATCCTCTTACTCATAACTTTTAATTATATATTTCATAATTAATTTAACTTTTACATCATATTAATCCTAACTTAAAAAACTATTTATACAATTAGGTAGTGAAAAAGCATTACTCATACTAGGAGGAATAATGATGCTTACTATTATTATTACTGAATTCAAAAACATGTGGTTTGGCAAGTCAAGAACAATTGTTAATTTCGAGGAGATTGATCGCCTTGAATCCAAGCATACCCGAGTGCGTTTTGATAAAGATATTACTGAAATTATCCGTGTTCAATAGTCAAAAAGAAGCCTTCGAAATACAGAAGGCTTTTTTATATTAAACAATAATCCTTGTTGAACTACCGCATGTGTTAGTTGTATAAGTTTTTTAATTATTGATTAAATCATGTTGTGCCCCTTCAACTGGTTCATCAATGTAAATCCAATCACCCTCACTGATTCCAAATTCATTATTACTGAAGTGTTCAGCATCATCTAATTGTTCTTCTTTTCTGTTCCCTTCCCAATTAACTTCAATAAAACTATACACTGAATTTACTAGATTTTAATATTCAGATGATATGATGGTCTTAACTTCGAATGAGGGGGCAGAATATATGAATGTACGTGCAGTATTTATTGATATGGATGGTACACTACTAAAAGTTTCAAACTACATTTCTAGCCGAAATAAGGAAGCCATTTATAAGCTCATTGATCAAGGTGTCATGGTTTTTCTAGCAACAGGTCGACACTATGAAGTAACCGCTCCCTACCATAATGAAATTGGATTACGAACTCCAATGATCTGTTTGAACGGTGCCGCCATTCATGATGGAGAGACAGGTAGAATGATGCAAATGAAAACAGTCAGAGTGAACGAAGAACTTCTCCACCATCTGACTGCTGAAAACCCTTGTAATGTTATTATCCATACAGCTAATGGACTTTACTGTAAAGAAACAAATAACGAAATTGATAATTGGACAAAAGTTGGGCAAATTCCGCCACGATATATCGGTGATTTAAGACAGGCAAATTATAAAGATGTTCTTAAATACAGTGTTCGAACAGGTGCAGACAATACTGAATTATCTTCTTTGTTTAAAAAGGAAGCTGAAGTCGTCGTTTGGAATGACGGTTTTGAAATGGTGGCTCCAAATGTTTCAAAATGGTCTGCTATCAAAAGCTTACTTAGTGCATATCGAATTAATCCAAATGAAGTCGTAGCTATAGGAGACGGACCAAATGATATTGAAATGCTTCGTCATGTTGGTACAGGTGTGGCTATGGGGAACGCTAGCGAAGAAGTTAAAGTAGTATCTGATTTTGTAACTGGACATCATGAAAATGATGGATTAGCTGAATTTATAGAACGTTATCTTCTTAAATCAAATGAAACATTTGCGATTTAGAGGCTCGGAATAAAATCTGAGCCTTTTTGCTTTGATTAATGGTGGCACTAATTGTCAATTAAATAGGAGCTAATGGAACAGCCCCTATTTAATTATTCGTTTCCTGAAATGTTAAATTAGTCAATAAATTGTATCAATAGCTGGTTAAACTTGTCACGTTCTTCCCAAAATGAACCATGACCGCTATATTGAAATGGTACAAGATGTGAATTTTTTATTAATTTATTTGTTTCCTGTGCTTTAGTAAACGGAACAATGTTATCATGGATGCCATGAATAATTAGTGTAGGCACGAATATTTTATCAAGATCATTGTACACGTTCTCATCTCTTAATGTACTCATGATTGCAGTAGTCGACCAACCAGCTGCTTCTATTCCTAACTGAAATATCCAGTCCGAGAATGGGCCCGAAATTTTCTGGAAGAAAAAGAGATCTGTTACACTCTGCAACATCTTAGGGCGATCATTTAGTGATTCTGTAATGAAATTATTTGCAATTTCTTTCTCAACACTAGTCGGAGATGCTGCGCCTATAAGAACAAGTTTGGATACTCCATAACCTTGATACCGAGCCATATATCGAATTGAAATTGCTCCTCCAGTTGAGTGTCCTGCTAATGTGAAATCTTTTAACTGCAACGACGCTATTACTATACTTATATCATCTGCCAATCTGTCAAAATTGTAGCCACTGAAAGGTTTATCCGAATTACCGTATCCTCTCCAGTCAACGCCTATACATCGAAATCCCATTGCTGGAAGAACATTAAACTGATATTCAAACTGCTTATGGTTTAAAGGCCACCCATGTATAAATAGAATTGTTTTATTCCCCTCCGGATTAACATCCTCTACATATATATTTACACCTGGTTCTACAGTAATATAGTATCCCACACAGATTCCTCCGTTTAGTAAAGTTAGTCTCTGCAATAAGATACTCACATAGGAAAACATATATTACTAGTTGAAAATCCTTTTAATTCAAAAAAACTTGTACAAATAACGCTTGCGAATAAGAATGAAAAAATTTTATTATTCCAACTCACAAAAAAACCAATTTTCTCCTTGGTAACTGTAATCTTCATCTATAATAATTTCTTTATATCCCTTAACCATAAATCCAGCTGGTAAATTAAGATTCCATTCCTCAATAATATCTCTATTTTTATCTAATGGAATCCATTGCTGATCTTCAGTATTTCTGTCAAAAAAACCTTCAAAAAGTGTATTATCAGGTATTACAGCAAGTTGAGAATCAAATAAATTAGGAAGAGATATTACTCCATAAATTCTGAAATCTGATTGCTCTTTAGTTTTCAGTCGTATTAAAAGATTAATCTATCAATTAATAATTGAATTAGCTTTCTTCTTATCGAGTTTGGAGTCTTAATAGAATCTATGTATTCTTGTGAAAATGGTAGGTGCAGATGCCAATATCCAAGAGAACTTTCATTAGGATCTGGCATTGTATTAGTAATTGATACTACATCTTTCTCTAGAGTATTTAACCTTCTTCTAAGACCTCTTAATTTCTTTTTTGAACCATTATCAAACTTCCATCTATCCATTTTTATTCTCCCTAATAAATGTTGATGTCAAACTAGCACCTCATTTTAGTATTCCCTATGAGGTTTTCTTATTCTACTAACCTGCCCGCTAGTACAGTAAAAACGCCTAACTGATCAATCCCACAAAGCTTGTTCTTAAAACTTACTCTCATAAAAATTAAAAAAGCTGCCATTAATTGTACTAACCTAAATTAGTGAGACAATATAAAACACCTTCGAAATGGTATACTTTACACAAGTACATTAATCGGAGGTGTTTTTGCGTGGGCAAAAACGTATATTCAAGTAAAGTGAAATGGGCA
>Ga0209025_1004576_pt1 | contig 11882 bp, 2 predicted proteins | sample AraplaMF_Col_mLB_FD_184256 | JGI IMG/M metagenome (GOLD analysis project Ga0209025, IMG submission 184256) | Arabidopsis root microbial communities from the University of North Carolina, USA - plate scrape MF_Col_mLB (SPAdes) (version 2) | ecosystem: Host-associated > Plants > Roots > Endosphere ... | reverse complement strand
GCGCGGTTTGGATCAATCTGTTTTGTAATAGATGGAGTTTGTGTAACCTCTGACGTGGAATCCGCTTTTGCTTGCCCAATTGGAGCTAAGCTAACAGCGAGTGATACAGCAAGCAAAGAGCTTACTATTTTTTGTTTCAATGATTTTCTCATTTTTTCCTCTCCTATTCTTCTATTCTCTGTGACTGACAAAAGAAGACGGATAATGACTTTATTTTACCTTCGAGTCTTTTGTTTTTCAATATTCTGACATTGAGAAATAAAAACAATATATGCATATTTGCATATTTTTGAGGAAGATATGTATGCTATCATTTTAAACGAAGGTTCGCTTTCTACTCTGAAAGCTCCTACATTGCATGAATCTAGTGTACCCAAACTTTAGATTATGTAGAGAAATGGAACCACTGTAGGGTTTCATTTCTCATGTTTGAATCAGTTGATGGTAATTATGTTTCCGCATTTCATAATTATTATCAGTGATATATGTAAGGCATCCATATGAAAATAAGAGGCTGTTCAAAGGTTTTCCGTACTTTTGGGCAGCCTCACCCCGTTAAAAGGACGATACTTTATGTATCGTCCTTTTTGTATAAAAAAACATCCAATCAATTGAGAGATTGATTGGATGTGAAAAAATTATTAATAATTTTTTTTGCGTTTCGTAGCCAAAATACTTAATAATCCAGCTAGTAGAAGAAGGATACCTACTGTTTGTGTAGGGTCTTCTTTATGACCTGTATTTGGAAGGTGTTTATCCGTATTTCGATCATCTTGCTGTTTGTTATCTGTTTTATTCGATGTTTCTTCGGAAGTTCCGTTTTCGTGTTTCTCAGATGTTTCATTGCCTTTGTTCTCTTCTTTATTTGGAGGAGTAACTGGCTTGTCATCTCCACCTGACGAAGATTCAATCTTTTTATTTGAAACTGTAATTTGTAGTGGTGTAGCTTGGGCTTTATCAATTGTAAAGTTTATTGGTGATGCATCTAATTGATAGCCTTTAGGAGCCTGTGTTTCTACTAATTGATAATTACCAGGTTTCAAATTATTTACGATTACTTTTCCGTGTTGGTCTGTTTTTAAACCTTCTCGGATGATTTTTCCATCTTGGTCTAAAATATTGAAAATGGCACCTTCAAGTGTTCCATGGTGATCAATATCAACTTTAGTTAACTCAATTGAACCTGTTGTTAAACTATTTAAAGCTGTAACAGAGGTAATCTGAGATTGTCCTTTCGTAATTGTGAAAGGAATTGGTTTAATGTTTAAATCATAGCCAGTTGGAGCTTTCGTTTCAATGAACTGATAATCTCCCGGACGTAAATCAGAAACAGAAATCTTCCCATCTTTATCAGTAGTTAAATCAGAACGAATATCCTTGCCGTCCATATCTACAATTTTAAAGATTGCTCCTTCAAGAGTAGTACCATCGATGTCATCAACTTTAGTTAATTCAACTGCGCCTTTCGTTAAGCTATTCGTAGCAGTAACAGAAGCTTTAGTAGTTTGACTCTTTTCAATAGTAAACTTGATAGGATTTTGATTTAAGTCATAATGCTTAGGAGCTTTCGTTTCAATGAACTGATAATCTCCCGGACGTAAATCAGAAACAGAAATCTTCCCATCTTTATCAGTAGTTAAATCAGAACGAACATCCTTGCCGTCCATATCTACAATTTTAAAGATTGCTCCTTCAAGAGTAGTACCATCGATGTCATCAACTTTAGTTAATTCAGCTGCGCCTTTCGTTAAGCTATTCGTAGCAGTAACAGAGGCGATTTTTTCTTGGCCTTTTTTAACTGTGAACTTAATAGGTGTTTTGTTTAAGTCATAGTGTTCAGGAGCTTTTGTTTCGATAAATTCATAGTCTCCTGGCGGTAATTCATCCACAACTAAACGGCCGTTTTTATCAGTAGTTAAATCGGTACGAACATCGTGTCCATCCTTATTAACAATTTTAAATACTGCACCTTCAAGTGTTGTGTTTTGCTTGGCATCATCAACTTTAATTAACTCAACACTACCTTTCGTTAAGCTATTAATAGCTGTAACGAAGACATGCTTTGTTTGACTTCTTTCGATTGTGAACTTAATTGGTTCTTCATTTAAGTCGTAATGTTTAGGAGCTTTTGTTTCAATAAATTGATAGTCTCCTGGTTGTAAGTCTTTAGCGATGATTTTTCCGTCTTTATTGGTAACTAAATTCGTACGAATGTCGTTACCGTTCAGATCAGTAATTTTAAATACCGCACCTTCTAGCATTTCTTTCTTATCTATAGAGTCAACTTTCGTTAATTCCACGCCACCTTTTGTTAGGCCATTCTTAGCAGTAACAGAAGCGTGAGTTAGTTGACTTCTTTCGATAGTGAAGCTAATAGGTGTTTTATTTAAATCGTAATCTTTCGGAGCTTTCGTTTCAATGAATTGATAGTCTCCTGGGCGTAAGTTCGTAGCAGTAATCTTACCATCTTTATCAGTAGTTAAATCAGTGCGAACAATTTTACCTTTCGCATCGATGATGTTAAACACTGCATCAGAAAGTTTTGTATCTGGATTTATATCATCCACTTTTATTAATTCTACAGCACCCTCAGTTAAGCTATTTGTAGCAGTAACTTGGAGCTTTTCTTTTTGGCTTTTCTTAATTGTAAACTTAATAGGTGTACTATCTAATTTATAGTGTTCAGGAGCTTTCGTTTCAACAAACTGATAGTCCCCAGGACGTAAATCAGAAACAGAAATTTTTCCGTGTACATCTGTTGTAAGCTCAGTACGAATGTCTTTACCATTCAGATCAGTAATTTTAAATACCGCATCTTTAAGAGCAGTACCATCTACATCATCCACTTTAGAAAGTTCCACAGCGCCTTTCGTTAAGCTATTTGTAGCTGTAACGGAGATAGGATCAGCTTGGCTCTTTGTAATTGTGAATGGAATTGGCTCTTTGTTTAAATCGTAGTGTTTCGGAGCCGTTGTCTCGATGAATTGATAATCACCAGGACGTAGGTCAGAAACGCTAATTTTACCTTGTTGATTCGTAACAAGATTTTTGCGAATTACAGTACCATTCATATCCACAATTTTAAATACTGCGCCTTCAAGAGTAGTGCCATCGACGTCATCCACTTTAGAAAGTTCCACGCCGCCTTTTGTTAAACTATTTTTCATAGTAACGGTAGCAATATCTTTTTGGCTTTTTTCAATTGTAAATATAATTGGTTTTTTGTCTAAATCATAGTGTTCAGGAGCCGTTATTTCAACGAATTGGTACGTACCAGGACGTAAGTTTTCGATAACGATTTTACCTTCACTGTTTGTTTTTAAATCTGTTTTAAGTACTTTGCCATCTTGATCAAGTAAATTAAATACCGCATCGGCAAGTTTTGTTTGAGTGTTTAAATCATCAACTTTAAGTAATTCGATACTACCTTGTTTTAAGCTATTTGTAGCAGTTAAAGAAATAGCTTTCTTCTGTCCTTTTTCAATAGTGAATTTGATTGGTGTTTCATCTAAAACGTAATGCTTCGGAGCTTTCGTTTCGATAAATTGGTAATCACCAGGACGTAGGTCGTTAATTTCGATTATTCCTTGTTCATTTGTAACAAGGTCTTTATGAACTACATCACCGTTCATATTAACAATTTTAAATACTGCATCTTTAAGAACAGTGCCATCAACATCGTCTACTTTAGAAAGTTTAACTGCACCCTTTGTTAAAGCATTTGTAGCAGTGATATGAAGAGTTTCAGTTTGGCTCTTTTTAATTGTAAATACGATAGGTTTTTTATCTAAATCGTAATGTTCAGGAGCAATTGTTTCAACGAATTGATACGTACCAGGACGTAGGTTTTCAACAACAATTTTACCTTCATCATTTGTTTTTAAGCCTTCTTTAACTAGCTCTCCGTCTGCATCTAATAAATTAAATACGGCGTTAGCAAGTTTTGTATTTATATCAATATCGTCAATCTTTGTTAGTTCAACGCTACCGTTTTTCAAAGCATTTTTGCCTGTAACATTGATCTCTTTCGTTTGACTTCTTTCAATTGTAAATGGAATCGTTGTTTCATCTAATACATAGTGCTCAGGAGCTTTTGTTTCAATGAACTGATAGTCTCCAGGGCGTAAATCAGAAACAGAAATTTTACCGTTTTTATCTGTAACAAGATTCGTATGAACTTCCTTACCATTCATATCAACAATCTTAAAGATTGCACCTTCGAGCATCGTACGATCGATGTCGTCAATTTTTGTTAATGTTACTGCACCTTTCTTTAAACTGTTAGTAGCAGTAACAGTAATATTCTCTTTTTGACTTTTTTCGATAGTGAATGGAATAGGGTCTTTGCTTAAGGTATAGTCTTTTGGAGCTTTTACTTCAATAAATTGATAGTCTCCAGGACGTAAATCAGAAGCAGAAATTTTACCGTTTTTATCAGTCGTTAAACCTTTGCGAATTACCTTTTTAGTATCATGAGCGTCAACGATTATAAATTCTGCACCTTCAAGAATAGTGCCATCAACATCATCAACTTTTGTTAAAGTGACGCCACCTGTAAGTAAACTGTTTTTTACAGTAACAGGGATAGGAAGATCTTCCTTACTACCTTTTTTAATTGTGAACTTAATAGGTGTTTTGTCTAATTTATAATGTTCAGGGGCTTTTGTTTCGATAAATTGATAATCCCCTGGTGCTAAATCAGGAATAACTAATACTCCGTAATCATCTGTTGTTAAATCTTTCATAATTTCTTTGCCAGTTGCATCTTGCAATGTGAATACAGCGCCGGCAAGAGCTTTACTACTTTCCACATCATCTTCTTTAATAAGTTTAACTTTTCCTTTCGTTAAACTATTTTTAAATGTAAGTGGAAGGAGTTTTTGTTGTCCTTTTTCGATTGTAAATTCAATTGGTTCTACATTTACATCGTAATAAGTTGGAGCCTTTGTTTCGATAAGCTTATAGTTACCAGGACGTAAGTCATCTACAACTAGCATTCCTTTACTATTCGTAACAAGGTCCGTACGAACATCTTCATTAGTATCTCTATTAACGATTTTAAATACTGCACCTTCAAGTGTTTCCTTTTCATCTGCAGCATTCACTTTTGTTAACTCAATACCGCCTTTTGTTAAGCTGTTTTTAGCGGTAACAGTAGCCTGAGTTGTTTGACTTTCTGTAATCGTAAATTTAATTGGTTTTGTATTTTTGTCGTAATACTTCGGTGCTGTTACTTCGATAAATTTATAATCGCCAGGGCGTAAGCCAGTAGCGATAGCTTTACCATCCGCACCAGTTTTTACATTTTCGCGAATAACTTTCTTTTCATCATTTGCATCAACAATTTTAAATACAGCACCTTCAAGAGCTGTACCATCGATATCATCAACTTTTGTTAATTCAACATCTCCTGGTTTTAAAGCATTTTCAGCTTTCACAAGTAGAGTTTCTTTCTGACTTCTATCGATTGTAAATTCAATAGGTTCTGCTCGTAAAACGTAATGTTCAGGAGCGGCTATTTCAATAAATTTATACGTACCAGGACGTAGGTTACTAACTTTAACTTTACCGTGTTTATCAGTAGTTAAGTTAGTGTGAGGGGAAACGTCATTATTATTTGTATCGACAAGTTTGAATACTGCACCTTCTAGTGGTTTTTTCTCACCAAACTCATCAACTTTTAATAATTCAACTTCGCCGGTTTTTAAGCTGTTATTTGCCGTAACAGTAGCAAGAGTTTGTTGGCTTTTATCAATTGTAAACTCGATAGGGTTTGTACTTAACGTATAATCCTTAGGAGCTTCTGTTTCGATAAATTTATAAACACCAGGCTCTAGATCTTTAACGGTAACTTTTCCATCTGAACCTGTTTTTATATTTTCACGAATTACTTGTTTCTCGTCATTCGCATCGACAATTTTAAATACAGCACCTTCAAGGGCAGTGCCATCGACATCATCGACTTTCGTTAAAGTGACACCACCTTTAATGAGGTGATTTGTCGCGGTAACAGTAAGTGCTTTCTTTTGACTTTTTATAATTGTAAACTCAATTGGTTTTTTATCTATGTCGTAATCTTTAGGTGCTTTTTCTTCGACAAATTGATAGTCTCCAGGGCGTAAATCTTTTGCTTCGATTTGTCCTTGATCATTTGTCGTTAATTTTTCATATCCACGAATTACTTTGTTATATCGATCGCGTACACTGAACTCCGCACCTGCTAAAGTTTTTCCATCTTTATCGAATTTTGTTAAAATGGCCGATCCTGGAATCAAACTGTTTGTTGCAGTTCGGTTTATTACTGTTGTTTGATCTTCTTTGATTGTGAATTGTATAGGTGTACTGTCTAATTTATAATGCTCAGGAGCAGTTGTTTCTTGTAAGTAGTAAGTTCCTGGTTTTAAATTATCTACAGTAATTTGTCCTTTATCATTTGTTGTTAATTTTTCGTGTTCTGAAATTATTTTTTTGTCTTTATCAAGTAGTGTGAAAACGGCACCTTGCAGTGTGACGTTTTTATTCAGGTCATCAGACTTTGTTAAAACTACTTTACCGACAAACTTCTTATTTGCAAGTTTATATGTTGTAGTCTCTTGTGTACCAAGTTCAACAATTTTCCCTTGTTTTAAATCCCAGCTAATTACATAGCCTTCAGGAGCCTTTGTTTCTTTTAATAAATATTTATCGCGTTTTAAATTATTAAATTTAGCGATACCGTCTTTGTCTGTTGTAATTTTACGGATAACAGTTTTACCTGTACGATCGTATAAAGTAAATTCTGCCCCAGCTAATAGTGCGTTCTTATTGTCGTTATCTACCTTTATAATTTCAAGGTTTCCACGGCCTTTAGTAGCAGATCCTCCGCCTGAACCAGAAGACATTCTCACTTCAATCGTTTCAGTAGTTTCTGTGTTTTTAACTGTCAACTTATTGCCTGTGATTTTCGCTTTATTACTTACTTTTTCTTTATCATCTGCATTAATAAGTGAGCGATATTCTAAAATATAAGCTCGATCAATTTTTTTCAAGAAGGCAATTTCGAAATGTTGCTTTCCGGTATTATTGTCTGTTGTTATTTTGAGTTTATAGTCTGTTCCTTCTTTTAATTCGTTTACTGTATCTTTTGTTAAATTTCCATACGGATCAACAATTGTAGGATATAAGTGGAATGAATCTTCCACAATTACCTGATTTTCGGTTGGGTCATCTGTTACAACGGCATCTGCAATGGTTGATTGGCTTTCGTTAATTGCGATACTCCAATTAATATAGTTGTCGTCTTGCACAGCTTTTTTAGTAACGAAGCTGCCACCTTTATTTACTTGAGTGTCACCTGTAAGGGTGTTTACGATTTTAGAGCCATCTTTTAAATCTGCCTCGTTTTTGTAGGTGCCTTGGATAAGTTCACCATCAAGGCTTGTTTTAAAGATAATATAGTAAGGTGAATTAATTGATTGTTTGAAATGAACCTTTAGGGTGTTTTTATTTTCCTCTGTAGGTTCTTCAAGTTCATATTTCTCAGTTGGTACAGCATCACCAGGTTGTGCATTATCAGGATTTCCATTTAAAATCATATCGCGCACTTCAATGGATCCAGGCACTAACTTTTGTTTATCTTGTATGACGTCTATAACATAAGGATCTTTAATCTCAACATTATTATAGTTAAAGCCTATTATCCAAGTAATTTCCTTCGTTTGGGCGTTATAAGAACCGTATTTATAACCATTTGCCTTTGTGAAAGTATCAGGATCGAAATTAGCTTCAACTTTATTTGATTGTGGATTAGAATCCGTATCTATCCAAGAAAGGTTACCTGTATTTTTAAATGAAGTTTTACCACTTTCTAGCTTTGTATAATCAAAGTCTGTCGTATATTTTACGACTAATGTCTTTGTCATATTAGACTGATACGTACCTATAAGAGTGATTTTGAAGCCTTTATCTGTTACATCTAAAACATAGTCAGTCCCAGCTTGAAGGGTATAATTTCCGTCTTTAATTTCTAGTTTCTTATCTTTTAATTGTAATCCACCATGATCAAAGGTGTCCGTAATAATCGCGTTGTTTAATGGATAGTTGTTATTATTTACTATAATTGTCCAAGTTGTTGTTTTGTCTTTATAATTTGTTTCAGCTTTATTATTAGATTTAATAATATTTTGCTGCTTGAAGCTAGCTTCATTTTCTTTACTTGAATCATTATCAGCTGTAACTTTATTTTTTACTTTTCCATCTTCTATAACTTTATTAGTTGGCTTGGTTTTATAGGTAATCACATAAGCACTATTAATATCATCATTAAACTGTAAATCGAAGCCATTCTTCTTGTTACTTACAGTGTAATTATTAACAGCGTCTCCTGTTACAAGCGTTCCTTTTTCATTATATGAAGCGTTTTTTACAACAATAGAATTTGCATCTAGTTCGTGTGTATCGTCAAAAATATCTTTTAAAATCGCATCTGCTTTTTTGATCTCTCTTTGATCACCATTGTAAGTAATTGTCCACTCAATTGTTTGCGTCTTTGGATCATATTTACTTGTTTTATTTAAGTGTGTACCACGAGAAACCGTTACAGTAGAGCTTGCGTTTTGTTGCTTTTGATTATCACTTGTTATCGTAACGTTATTTCGGAAACTTTTAATATTTTCATCAGTAATTTTTGTGGCATATTCGATTTGATATGCTTTATTGATAGAATCTTTAAAAGCAATCTCCAATTTTGAGCCATCTGATGAAATAATATTGTAATCTGTTGGCTCAGCTTCTGCACCACGCGTTACATTCCCATTAACATCAACTTCTAAATAATAAACTTTAATAGAATCTTTATTTAAGTTTGTACCTTGTGGAATGTTATCTTTAAAAATAGCGTTTTTAAGGGTGTCTTGCGTTTTGTTCATCTCTACTTTCCAATTAATTTCATTTGTATTAATTGGTCTATCAGGTAATCCTTTTTTATTCGTAGCTGTTTGTACATTAGGCTTAAAGTCAACTGTAATAGAAACATCCTTATCTTTAATCGGGAAAGGAATTTCTTGTGTTGTTGTACCTTTAATTTCAGCTTTATTAAATTCTGTCTTTAATTGTAGGTTACCAGCAACATCTGGATGCTCTTCAACATAATCGTTGAATGTCATCGTGACTTTTCCATCTTTTGTAACAGTAAAATTACCAATTTGATGGTTTTCACTATCATATAAAGGACTGTTAATTGTATTGTAAATCTTAAAATGTTTAGGAAGATCAAAAATATAGTAATCTCCATTTTTCACATTCATTGACTTTAAAAGTTCCCATGTAAACTCAATATTGGCAGGGGAATCTGTACTTGGACGGTTATCCTCTGTAAATGGTTTTCCGTCTTTATCCGTCAACTTTACACCGGTTAAAATGTTTGTTGTTATTTGCTTTGGACCTGAATTTGTATTCTCAGCAGGGTCGCTTGATAGCTTTTGTTCTGGATTGTCAGTAGCAATTTTAGCTGCTAGGTTTTGTTCCGGATTATCAGTGGCAGTTTTAGCTGCTGGGTTTTGTTCGGGATTATCAGTGGCAGTTTTAGCTGCTGGGTTTTGTTCCGGATTATCGGTAACAGTTTTAGCTGCTGGGTTTTGTTCCGGATTATCAGTAACAGTTTTAGTTGCTGGATCTTGCTCCGGATTGTCAGTAACAGGTTTAGCTACTGGATCTTGCGCTTGTTTATTAGTATCCTGTTTGGTGCCATCTTCTTTAGAGTTTTCTACTTGAACAGGAACTGATATAGGCTGAACCATTGTTCCTAAAGGAAAAGCGATTTGAACTGATTTTTCCCCAGGTTTTAAAGTTGAGTTAAACACGGTATCAACTTTAATTTTTCCTTTAGCGTCTTTCAAATTTTCTACTTGATCATTAAATATTAATTTTAATTTATTATCTTTAGCTGTTATAAAATATTGACCAATATTTTTTTGATCTGTTACTAAATCCCCTTGCAAATCTTTAGATACTTTTAATGCAAGTGGTATTTGAACTACTGCTGTATCATTTGCGTGTGCAACTTGTTGATCCTTTATTGACCAAGCGTATTCTACTTGAATGGTTGATCCTATCTTTATTAAATTGTTAGGATTTTTTGATTCGTCAATAATATGATTCGTCGCATCTTTCATTTCAACAGTGTCAAATAAGGAATCTCCTGTTAAGGTTTCCGCTCTTACTTGATTGTATGGAAAACTAGCAAGTTGCGAAAATAGTACGAATACAATTAAACATACATTAAAAAGTTTTTTCATTTTTCCTCCTCTGAACATTCATTTGTCCATTGGGGACTTATTCCACATGAACAAATGGAATATTAAAAGTATTTGTTATAAGCTATTTATTTTTGCTATCCCTCCGTTTCTATACGCGTTCTCAGACAAACAGGATTATGTTCAAAGTAAAATTGTTTAACGTAAAACAAAATGTATATTTACACAGTTCTATGGAAATATACACAATTCGACAAAAAATGTCGAAAAAAATACTGATATAAATAATGATATCAGACCTTTATATGTGAGATAGTTTTCATGTATATCTAGTAAAAAAGAATGGTTATAAAGGTAAGTTTTACGATACATACTAACCAATGTAGTGTATCCCTTTGTGAAGGCTTATTTTTGCCTTAAAGTTATGTGGAAATAAAAATCTAGATAGGGTTGGTTTTGGTCAGAATGAAGACAATATGTACTTTGAAAATAGTCATCTATTTTGTCTAAAGAGAGTTGTGCGATTAGTGGACCGAAGTTGAAAGGTGATAGTTTCTTACATTGTTAGAGAAATATAAGGATTACAGAATATTCGACTAACACGTTACTACGGTCATTTTTGAGCCTGTTTAAATAATAGGAAAGAAGGTGTTTTACTCCTTAGTTACAATATCTTTTTAGTAAAGATAAGCTTAAGTAACCTCCGCTAAAGATTATATACTTAAATGATAAAGAGTTCAACAGTAGTTCACATATTTTCCCAAAAATAAAAAACGGCTGTTTTATGTGGAATAAATCTACAAAACAGCCGTTTTTGGTATTAGATTTCTGTTAAGATTATTGGTTCACCGCGTGTTACGACAACGGTATGTTCACATTGTGCAACAAGACTTTTATCTGGTGTAACGAATGTCCAACCATCGTCACCACGTTCAATAATATGATCAGCTTTCATAGAGATGAACGGTTCTACAGCGATAACAAGACCGTCTTTTAGAAGCGCATTATCCATTGGATCATAGTAACTTAAAATGTGATTTGGTGCTTCATGTAAGCTAAGACCAATGCCGTGACCAGTTAAGTTTTGAATAACATTGTATCCACTTTTATGTGCGAAGTTTGAAACAGCACGACCAATTTGATTTTGTTTTGAGCCAGCTCTAACCTTTTTCATTGCTGCCCAAAATGCATCAACTGCTGCTTGGCAAAGCTTTTCTTTTGCTTCGTCTTCTCCAAGAACAAATGAGATACCTGTATCTGCATAATAGCCATCAAGTGCAGCAGATACATCGACGTTTACTAAGTCGCCTTCTTTTAATACGCGATCTCCTGGAATACCATGAGCAACTTCCTCATTTACACTAATGCAAGTTACACCTGGGAAATCATATTCTTTTTCAGGTGCAGAAATAGCACCATGCTCATCTAATACTTTTTTACCGATCAAATCAAGCTCTTTCGTTGTCATACCTGGCTTCGCTTGTTTTTTCATTTCTTCACGTGCAAGCGCAACGATGCGGCCGATTTTTCGTAAGCCTTCTAAATCTTGTTCATTACGAATAATCATGAAAACCACTGTCCTTCCTCGAATATATATCTTATCCGATTGTATCATGTTTATTTTCGTCCTGCTACTCGCTTGCGGTATGC
>Ga0209025_1004574_pt1 | contig 11888 bp, 9 predicted proteins | sample AraplaMF_Col_mLB_FD_184256 | JGI IMG/M metagenome (GOLD analysis project Ga0209025, IMG submission 184256) | Arabidopsis root microbial communities from the University of North Carolina, USA - plate scrape MF_Col_mLB (SPAdes) (version 2) | ecosystem: Host-associated > Plants > Roots > Endosphere ... | reverse complement strand
TGTATGACTTAATAATCTTCTTATCGTGACTTCATTATTATTAAACTCTGAATTAGGTAATTTCCATTTGGTCAGATATTTTCCAACGGGATCATCTAGTGATAAACGACCTTCATCTACAAGATGTAGGATTCCCCACGCTGTAAGGCTTTTAGATATGGAACCAGCTTGAAACAATGTATCATCACTCACCGCCTTTTTTGTCTTTTTATCTACATAACCGTAGTTTAGTGTATAAGCAATACGCCCCTCATGTACAACCCCTATTGCAACCCCTGGTACCTCATAATTCCCCTGCCATTTTGGTACCTGTTCATCCAGCTTTCTTTTGAAATCCTCTATACTCCTATCAATCAACGTGCCCGATTCTGCCCTTACCACATTTGTAAACCATGCTTCATTCGTAATGAATATACAAATCATTAAACATAAAATACTTTTGCATATTATCGATGCTTTTTGTCTATTCTTCATTTGCTCTACCCCTTTTTTCAGAATATTCTACCCGTCAATCAGAGTATCCCATTCTAATATCCCGTTCTATCGATTTTTATTACTTAACCTTACAAAATTGTAATAAAAATCAAAGTACTACATACTTAAAGGGTTTACTGTTTTTTATCCGAGGACAATGAAATTCATCAACAAGATAGACATGAGGTTATATTTATGGTTTCAGTTAATGCCCCTAAAATACTAGTTCGGTTAATCAATTGGATATATTACACACTACAAATATTCATTTTATAAAAAGAAGAACCCCACACATTTTGATTAAAATGTGCGAGGTTCTTTTGGCCACCTTAAATTTTTATGAAAAAGATTGATTATTTTATGTAGCTTGCTAAAAAAATATTTTGTTCAATCAACTAACAGAACAAGATTAAACATTTAACTCATATTATTAATTTTTCCTATCTTTGTTGATAAATATAAAACACTTATAGCTCCTACATATTACGAATCTTAACTTTTTTGCTTAAAAGCGATTTTTTTTTGCCATCGGTTCTATATATGTGTTTAATATCCACGTTAATACTTTCCATACCTTTTGTTGCCTAGGTGGTAGATGAGCATTATATACATAACTGTATTCAATCTGCTGTGTTGCACCACGATTTCGTTTGAACTCTCCAGCCCCAGCACTACAATGACAAATTAAATCTTTTTCGATTGAATCCATTGTAATAAGGAGGGAAAGTATACGGTATAAACCTTGTTGCTGGTCAGAGTTTGTATTATAGCCAAGGATCGGCGTTGTCATAACTCCATCCCTAATAAAATAAGCAATGACACCATCAATTGTATTCCCTTTTTTTATAGCCTTTATCTCAAATAAGCGATGCTGCAGAGCATTCCATAAATAAGCGGGTGTAAACATTGGATTATGGGCGGAATATTTTTCAATATATAGTTGGTTGTATAACTGGGAAATTTGTAAAATATCCTCTTTCGTTAATTCTTCATTCGTAATGATTTCATACTTGCTTTTCTCTAATAAACTTTTATCATTTAATAAGTCTTTTCGTTTTTTTCGATTCATTTTTTTATAGTGTTTCGGATCAAATAAGTATATAGAACGAGACATAATTTTCTTGTAACCTACCGTAGATAGTGCTTCTGTCGTTACAGGATATAATTCGTTATTTAAAGAGCGAAATAGAATTGTATGCTCCGGAAATTTCTCAACTAATACATTCGTTATTTGTTCGATTTGTTGTTCGTTGATCGAGTGATAAAGGTTTGTTGAAAGCATCCAATTATTTACGACAATTACTTTATTAATATTTGTTCGTCGTAACCAACTTCCCATAAGATGAATTGGATAGGTTAATAGCTTCTCTAGCCATGGTTTTTTCAACTCCCATAGCTCTTCTAACGCATAAGATACGTAATGTGTATAAGGAGAACATACATATGAATTTTCGAACTCTGCGTTATTAAGAGTAACTGGCAAGATGAGATCATCAATTTCTAATAGAAAGAGCTGCGTGTTAACATTTTCAATAAATGCTGTAACGCCCTTTTGAAAAAGAGGCAGGAAACTATCTCGCACATATGCTCCATCTTTTTTTGATTCCCAATCAATGCTATGCAAGGAATGAACATCGTGTAACTTAATCATTTATGTTCACCAAGCCTTACAAGACTTTCTATTCTTTTTAATTTTTTATCATATACTTGAATATCGTAATGCGAAAAGAAAAAATGTGGTATCGCACACTTTTTAGTAGACCACAGTGTCTGTAATTCTTGCATTACCTTTGATTGACATAATTCGAGATCTTCAGGTAGTGCTTTAAGTTTAATTTCAATTTTGTCTACACTGTGTTGTATCACTTTAAATTCTTGAATGTCACTAGATGCAAACAAAATTGCTCTTCTAATGAAATCTGGAAAAATAAATATTTCGCTCTTATCCAATTCACTTATTCCAATAAATATATCGTCACATCGACCATCAATTCGTTCTAATGCTAAGAAAGGTGAGCCACAGCTGCACGGCGTTTTTTTCTCAATTAATATGTCATTGAGACGATAGCGTATAATAGGCTGTGTTTTCCTCATGAAATCAGTAATAATGGGAACAAATATCCCTTTCTCTTGATCTAAGTATTCTTTTTCAATATGAACGAGGTCTTCATTCATGTGTAATGTCCCCTGCTTACAGGTGGTAGCAAGAAAACCTTCTGTACATTGGTAAACTTGGTGTACTGTTTGCTTGAAAGTTGCATGAATAAAGTCTCTATCAATATCTTCAAGAACTTCTGCTACAGAGATAATTTTCTTAGGACAAATCGTAATCAGTCCTTCTTGCTGCCAATAAGCGATTTTCCGTAACATAGACGGCGGTGCAATTAAAATAGATGGCTGTATTTCATTTAATCGCGTGATATGCTGCTGAAACGAATCTAGTAAATCCAAAAAATGAAATGAGATTCGCTTATTTTTTGTCGCTTCGTATAAATTGCTATTTGCACGTAAGAAAAAAGCAATCGTGTGTTTATGTAGAATGCTAGAAGGAAGCACCTTTCCTATAATCGAGCCAGCCCACAACGTTTGTTCTTCCTCGGAAACGAGAAAAACCCCACGATTTCCACTAGTGCCTGATGATAAACCGACAGTTATATTACGAATGGTTGGTGAGAAATTCCGGGTCTTTTCTGCTTCAAATGCTACATGAAACGCTTCTTCCTTTGAAATATGGACTGTATTTAATGTATCAAAATGTTCCATCATTACTTCTTTATCAATAATAGGGAGTGCAGCCAAATTCCCCTTTTGAATTTCATTTAAAAACGGTGTATATAACTGGCGATAAAAAGGAGACGCCTCTATCGTGAACAAAAGTTGTTTTTCTATTTGTTGTTTATGAAACTGTTCCAATTGTTTGCGATTTGAAAAACGCAAGCCATATTTAGTTTTCAAATATTGCTTGAGAATCCGTAGTTTATTCATAGTACACCCCTGCTTTAATTTTATCCCATGTATGTTCACAATGAGTTGGTACAATTTCAATCTCAGGTGATGTTTGTGATAAATGGTGTAACTTCTCAATATTCTTTCGGTAAGATTTTGGATCGCTCGTTAAAAGGTTGGCAATCTTACTAGGAAATACAAGGTTTTGATACGTTTTACTTAGCCACACTGCGTCTGCACAAAGAAAGACAATTTTTTCACTCTGTAAATGGACGAATATACCGAATTGTCCTGTTGCATGTCCTGTTAAGTCAACAGCAAATAATGAGCCATCCTCAAATACATCATACCCCTCTTCAAACTTTCCATATGTAGAAGGTAAGTTAAAGGATGGCGTTTGATCAATGAATGACATCCTTTTCTCTAAATCTATCGGCAGTGTATCTTTTAGACACCCTTTTAATAGAGCACCAAATTTACTTCTCTTTTTAATATCCTCATAAGCTTTTGCGAAGGTTACTATTTTCGCTTTTGGAAAGTCAGGTAAACCAGCTGTATGATCGCCATGAAAATGAGAAAGAATAATATATTTAATTTCTTCTGGCTGAATACCATCAAGAAGAAGTTGCTGTTTAATAGATTGCTCTTCCGTAAAATGAACAGGCGTAAGTTTTGCATATACAGAGTAAGGAAATTTTTTTGTCGCCTCTTTAAAATGCCCTGCGTATCCAGTATCAAATAAAATATAACCTAATACTGGATGCTGGAGTAATCCTACTGTAGCCGGAAAACGGATTTGTTTCCAACTGCCCTTGGAATATGCAATTTTTTCTGGATGTGTGCAATATCCTGTATCATATAGCTTTAAAGATTTGATTTTCATTGTATTTTCCACCAGTCTACAAATTTTGTAATTCCTTCTTCTATACTGATTTTTGGAGCATATCCTAGTTCTTCTTTAGCTTTATCAATATTTAATGTCTGGCTTTTTGAAAGGACACTAACAGTATACTTTGTAAGAATAGGTTCTTTTCCGAATAAAATAGTTTTTGAGATTCCTTCTAGTATAGCAGCTAGTGAAAAAGCAGTTTTGTAGGAAATTTTTTTATATCTTACTTCCTTATCCAGACGCTTCATTACATTTTCTATGACCTCATATAAATTTACACGTTCGTCATTTGTTATATTGTACTTTTGTCCTAATGTATATTTTGGGGAATGCATACAAAGAAGTAAAGCATCTACAACATTCTCAACATACGTAATATCAACAAGAACATTTTCTGTACCAATTCTCGGTAAGGCACCCTTTTCACATACTTTAATAAGACGCGGAAGAATCGCGTTATCTCCTGGTCCGAATAAAGCGCGCGGGCGTATTGTGATAACTGGTAATCCATGTGTGAAAGCTTGATCAATAGCTTGTTCAGCCATGTGCTTCGTTGTTGCATAATGATTTACAAATGTATCAGGAAGTTTCGCGTTTTCTATTACATTTTGTCGCTCATCATAATAGAAATAAATACTTGGTGTTGATACGTGGATAAGGCGTTTTACACCGTACTTTTGACTTCCCTCGATAATATGTTTCGTTCCTAACACATTCGCATTATAAAAATCTTCATATTTGCCCCAAGGAGAAGAAAGTGCGCCGCTATGAAAGATATAATCTTTATCTTTACAAACTTGTAGCACACGATCCCTGTCTTCAAGAGGACAATGAACAAACTCGATTCCATTTTGTTCTAATACCTTACCGATTGTTTTATTTCTCCCCGTTGCCGTTACTTCATAGCCCATATTCTTCAGTCGAAAGGCGAGTTTTTGTCCTAGAAATCCCGTTCCTCCAGTTACTAGCATTTGCATACATCTTCACCATCCCACGATATGTCATATGTTGTTTGCTCTAAAATAGTCCGTTCATGTTTATAACTTTCACGCCATAATTTATACATGCTAAAGAACTGATAAAAAAATGGTTTCCAATCATTGTGACGATAAACGATATCTGGATAAGAACTTAGAACTTTTAACCATCGCTTACGTTTTTGTTTACTTTTTAAATAAGGAAATCCATATAAAAGCATCGCTAACCGAATTGCACACTCCGAATTTTGTCTTGGAATGAATGTATTGTTTACTGTTTCATTAAAAAAAGCGGGCAATATTTCCTCATCGAATAAATGTAATCCACTAGTAGTACGTGGATTACATTCAATTGGAATCGCGTCTCCATCCTCTGTAACGATAAAATCAAAGGCAATTTGTCCTGAGAAGTTTAGCTCTTTTACAATATGTCTAACAAACTGGTCAATTTTAGGATGATTCATATGCTTAAACGCAATGGTAGCACCTAAGCCTGCCGTGAATTCCGTTTTATAAGTAGAGTGAGCTAACACTTCCCCAGATTGTGCAATGCTGTAGGAACAATGCTGCGTCCCTTGTATAAACTCTTGCATAATATAATTCGACTTATCTATCATGCTTTCTTTTAGAGCATCCTCTTTTGTAATAAATTCCACCTTATCAGAGAAACGGGAGAAAATCGGCTTTCGTACAAAAGGAGTATGAGCTGGTGTTTTGTGCATCATTGAACGTATCGCTTCTTCATTATTTATTCTATATGTTGCAGGTACTTGCCACCCTAAATTCGCTACGAACTGAATAAATTCCCACTTATTATGCAGTAATGAAAGTTTTTGAAAATCATCTACTAATACATGACAAAACGCGCTTAACTCTTCTCTATATTTAGATATATAAAATATTTCTTCACAAGTAGGAATAAGCAAATCCACATTGTGACGTTGAATAATGGATAGTAGCGCACGGATACTTTCATTTGTTTTCCACTTTGGAGAAGGAATTTCATAAAAGTAATCCGTACTGGATGAGACTTTACTTAATGGATAAGGAATACTATCTGCAATAATAACGGTATGTCCGGCGCTATGAAACAGTCTGCATACATGCAGAGTTGCTGGTGCACGTGCCCCTGTAATTAATACTGTTTTCTTAGTATTCAAGAAGGATGCCCCCGATAGAAAGTCCCGCAGAAGTACCTAGTAATAATATTTTATTTCCGCGTTGTACTTTCTTTTGCTTAATCGCTTCGAAAAGAGCGACTGGAATAGATGCGGAAATCATATTACCGTAGTCTTCAAAAATGGTCATAAAGCGCTCTTCATCAACCCCTAATTTTTTACGAATGAGTCTCATAGCTGGTCCACTTGCTTGGTGAGGAACAATTAAATCAATATCAGCCAGGGAATAACCAGTATCCATAAGTAGCTTGTCGATAAACTTCAACAAATACTTAGAAGATAGTTTAAAAATAGCTCTTCCATTCATATCGAACAAGAAGTCTTCTTTTCGTTCCTCACTATACTCCCGAGGATGAATCATCGTTCCACCGCCACGAATTTCTGATAAATGCGCACCAGAGCTATATGTTTCCATATGGGAAGCAATAATAGAAGATGTATGATCGCTTTTTGTTATGACTACAGCTGCCGCACCGTCACCGAATAAAATGCTGCTTTCATTTTGTCCCCAATTCAATCCAACGGAAGAAATTTCAGAAGAAATGATAACAACATTTTTATATCTTCCGCATTCCATTGCGTAAGAAATCGTATCAAGTGCTGTTATGAAACTTAGACATGTTGAATTGATATCAAAACATGGAATACCAGAATGCTGTAGCCCGAGCTGTTCTTGAATAAGTGATGCTGTAGAAGGAATTGCCTGTTGAATCGTTCCGCTTCCGCAAATAATACAATCAATATCATCCCAAGTTAACTTAGCATCTTCTACAGCTTTTTTTGCAGCTTCAGCCCCCATATAAGAAGACGTTTCCCCATCAACAAAATATCTTGTTTTTACCCCAGCTTTTTTTAATGTCCAGCCTTCTGGCACATGTAGCATACGATCTATTTCAAAAGAATCTACCTTTCGTTTTGGAAGATATGTACCGATTCCTTTTATACTAATATATCTTTTCATTTTCTATCGCCTCTTAATCTTTTTATAAATTTAAAAACCCTTTACATCTAAACATCGTTGAGGATACATACAGAAAGTCCTTTTATAAAATTCTGCTATCCCCTTATGTACTTCTAATCCTATTTCTCTTCAAAAAAGAGCAAATTCTCTACTTGAGAACTTGCTCTTTTCACATGAGAATTCTTCAAATACATACTCTAGAAAAAACTTTTATAGCAATTTAATTATATTATAACAATTATCCGAAAATATTTAATAGTATTTTTTGTAAATAAAAGTGAAAATGTGGTATGAATTTACGTGAGATGGTAGTTTATTGGGCAGCGAATATACACATATAGAGTGTACATACATGTAATTTCAACATCTTCTATTTCCCATTTTGATTTCACAAAAGTTACTGTAATTTAAAACCTAAAGTATGTATCTCCATATCTTTTATACCTATTTACTATTCTATTGAGATTGAAATATGATAAATCAAACTGAGGTAGTAAATTCAAATAAAAAATCTACTACTTTTGCAGAAGAAATCTTCATTAACTTCAGATGTAATCATATTTGAATAGTAAAAGAACGCTATTTTTTTAATAAGAATCGAGTTTTTTTTACGCTTGATTGCAATTAATATTTTTCAGTTAATAGATGTGTAGCCATATACCTATCAGTAATCTTTGTATTAACAATTATGCGTAACTTCTAGGTCATTATTAGCATAAATTGTTCCGTAAGTAGCACAAAATAACATTCCACCACAAACCTCACTACTCACTTGAAAGTTTATGTTATCTTCAAATGTATCTATACTATTAGGTCTAATTGTATCTACAAGTTTTTTGAAATCAAGAACCGGTAAATATTTCGTTATGATTTCATAGCTTAATAAATTATCTTCATTATTATATGCATTATATTTCTGAATTTCTCTATAAATCGGACTTGGACTATACGGATCATATTGCAATTGTCCATTTTCATCTTCGAATTTTTTTATTTCTTCTTTTACTATATAATCTGGATAATCTTCACTACTTTCATCTTCATCACCAAATTCCCAAAATGGATATTCTATATCACATAAATGCGTTATAATCCACATTAGAAATTGCTCATTTATAAATCCAACATTGGTTTCTAACTCTTTGAATCTATTACCATAATATTTTTTAGCTTTTTCTACCTTTTCTTCTTGAGTCATATTATCCTTCGCCCCTGTTATATCACATCCATCTAAATCTATAAAAATGCTATTGAATTTACCTAAAATGCCCAAATCAACAGTTTTACTCCAGTAGCCTTCACCATCTTTATCAATTATTATCATAATATCCTCCATTCTGCTTTGTTCGTTGCATAAGAAAAAGTGACTCTTTCTTAATAAGAATCACTTCCATTATTTTATAACTTTTCCCTCATTAATCCTCAATTTCAATTCCAGCTTGTTTAAATGGTTCTAATACTTTTGGGTAACACATTGAAATATATTCCACTGTTTTTAGATTGTTTAAATTTCGAAATCCTTCAACAGATATTACATCAAACAAACTGTCTTCACCATCCCAATCTGGCTTTAAGATATGATAAATTTCATTTCCTCCATCAAAGCAAAGGGATTCAATCTTTTCCAAATCACTTGTTTCCAAAATTAACTCTTCTAAAAAATCTCTAATTTGAACAATTGGCCCAGCTCCTGAATACCATTCGAAATTATTCGTATACTTTTCTATTAAGTCTTTTAATTCTTTTAAAAATAATGGCTCTTTATCTAATAAAGCATCAATTACTACTAATTTAAAATTAAAATCCTGAAATATCTCACTCTTCCCCATTTTAAATCCCTCCAATGTTATAATATCCTTACCCAAATTATTATAAGTAAAACATATCCAATTGCAGCTACTTTATTTCTTTCAATATCATATTAAAAAGGGATATGCTTAATTGCATGACCACAATCGAGAAAATATGCATTAAAAATATTTTCTTACTAATTATATTCTTTATATACTTACCTTCGCTTCTCTAGCATCCTGTTTCTTAATTAAGTCTAAGTAAAAATGCGAGACAGTTGTGTTGTAATAAGGAGAAATAAATATGAATGACAGATTAAATGTAAACATACCTATAAATGCTGTTAATAAAAACCAACCAATAAAAGATAACCAAAGAACAAATAACTTGAACTTTTGCCCTTTCATTATTCTTTTACTCTCCCTTAGTGCTTCACTTGCTGTATAATCCGGATTCTCTATTAAAATATAATATGCCATTGAATAAGAAAAATATTTAATAATACCTGGAACAATTAATAACAGGCTCCATAAAAATAGAAAAATAGCCTGCAACACTCCTAATTTCATTGATTTAAACAAATTGTTCTTCCTAAACCCCACAAATACATCGTCCACCTTAGCATCTTCATTTTTACCTAAGCGTAAGGTGAAAACAGAATATCCATAATTAAAGATACCTTGTATGACACTGTAAATTAAGAAACAAATCAGTCCTATAAAAACATAACTTAGAATAAGTAAAACTATTGCTGTTGGATCTACTTGTGGTTGCCCACCAATTGAATAAATCAAGAAAACATCCAAACCAATTACCCCAATAAACAGGCCAAATATTAAATATATAAAACTAGCGATCGCTGATGCACTTAAAGTTGGTACAAAATAGTATAACGCCGATACCCCTATACTTACTCCCCATTTCCCATCTAACGAATTAAGTGCTGCTTTCTTTAAATTTCTGATCAAACTTGCACCCCCTTTTTTTTTCATAATTTGGTTAATGAAAATTTTACAAATAAAAGAACTTGTAGCAAGCCCCACTACAAGTTCTTTTAGCTAAACATTTTAGCTTACCAAAACAAAATATACTTTCTACACAATCGGGGTTAATTTCTAAAATATGGTTTATTAAAGTCATTATATAACATAATTACGAATATTCGTTGAACATTCTGTTTTTTTGATAAATCCTCTAAAAAAATTCTTCTTTATGTTCATCTAGATGTAGTAACTCATGTAGCAATATATCTATCATTATCTTTCTCAATAAATCCCATCCTCTTTTTTTCCACAAAAAAAGACACAGAGATTTCTCCCCGTGCCTACTAATTCCTACTTCTTCACCGCATGCACATAATGCACCGTCTCAAAAGCTTTTAAATAATCGTTTCGTCCTTCAAAATATAATGTATGAATATCCTCTGGTGATAAGTGCTCATAAATGAGTAAGCCCGCCTTCTCTAATAGTGCTTCCATTTCGGTAAAAGAAAAACATGATTTCATCGGTTCTCCGCCTACTGCAGCCATTTTTACCATATTTTCAACTCGATTGGACAATCCTTTTTCCGTAAATAAGTTTTCATCCGGATAATCGAATAAGATAGAGCTTCCCTCTGGAACCATCTCGAATAAGTATTCTATTAAACTAGAAAGCTCCTCTTTCGTTAAATAGTACGTAACACCTAATAGGCTAAAGAAAGTCTTTTTATTTTCAAATCCTTCATTTACTAATGTTTGCTTCGAGAAATCTTTAGTAAAATCCATCGAAACAAAATGAAGATTGCTTGGCATTTCATACTCTGCTTCTTTCACTCTTTGTATTTTAAACGCTTGCGTAGAAGGATGATCTACTTCAAATATTTCTATTTTATTCTCTAATTCTCGGTGCCTAAAGCTGAACGTGTCTAAGCCTGCACCGAGTATGACGTATTGTTTCGCTCCCAGTGTAATTTCATGTAGTAATACTCTTTCACAATATGCCGCACGCGCTAAAGGTGTTGGTGATAATTGAACTTGCGTAATCCACTTTAATATTTCTTTCGGATTGTCTTGAAACTGCTGTGCAATGTCTGTATTGAAAAACTGTATTCCTTGAACCATATTCGTTTCAATATCGTTACGTTCTTTTTGTGGAATGAAATCTTTAGCTACATAATCATCAAAGATTTTAGGGCGATCAAATTCACTATGATACGCCCTTCCGAAAGCTGATACTAGAGACGTTACACTTGATTCACCTTTTTTCATGCACATACACTCCTTCATTTTCACAACAAAAATAGGGTTCCCCTGGCCAGGAGAACCCTATTATACACTTTATTTTTACGTTGGTAAATTATAGCATAAATAAGTTTTTTTGTCAAGTTTTCAGCCTGCTATCACTCCGAAACTTTGTATATTCTCTAGCAGGAAAATTGTCGATTCACATTGAATATTCCTGCTTATAACCATACATATGGAGGCCAATATGAAACGATTCGTCATTATTACAGTAGGAAAAACACACAGCGGAAAAACTACATTTGCAAGAGCATTAGAAAAAGAGTTACCCCACTCTTTCGTTATGGATCAAGATAACCAAGCTGAATTTATTAACACGCATTACGAAAAATTACAGCCGGCTGAAGGTGCTAATAATTTTAAGCACGGCCTTTCGAAATTCATTGTTGA
>Ga0209025_1004572_pt1 | contig 11889 bp, 10 predicted proteins | sample AraplaMF_Col_mLB_FD_184256 | JGI IMG/M metagenome (GOLD analysis project Ga0209025, IMG submission 184256) | Arabidopsis root microbial communities from the University of North Carolina, USA - plate scrape MF_Col_mLB (SPAdes) (version 2) | ecosystem: Host-associated > Plants > Roots > Endosphere... | reverse complement strand
TTCGAAGTTTGGGATCGAGCATGTCGCGCAGACCGTCACCGACCATCTGGAGCGAGAGCACGGAGAGAATGATGGCGACACCCGGAAACAGCGTCATCCAGTCGGCCTGGCCGATATATTGGCGGCCGGCCGCAATCATGGTTCCCCAGGTCGGGATTTCCGGGCTGACGCCGAGGCCGAGGAAGGAGAGCCCGGCCTCGGCGAGCATGGCGCTGGCAAACAGGAAGGTCGCCTGCACCAGGATCGGCGACAGGAGGTTCCTCAGCACATGGCGCGTCATGATGTGGAAGGTCGAGATGCCCAGCGCCTGGGCCGCCTCGACATAGGGCAGCTCGCGGATGACAAGCGTCGAGGCGCGAACGATGCGGGCAAGACGCGGCGCATAGACGATCGACAGCGCGACGATGACGGTGGTCAGCGACGGGCCGAGCGCCGCGACGAGCGCGATCGCGAGCAGAATGTCGGGGAATGCCATCATCGCATCGATCAGGCGGGCGATCGGTGTGTCGAGCTTCTTGAAGAAGCCGGCAAGCAGGCCGAGCGTCACACCGATCACCGCAGAGAGCGCCACGACGGCGGCACCGACCAGCAGCGACAGCCGCCCGGCAAAGATCGTGCGCGACAGGACATCGCGGCCGAACTCGTCGGTGCCGAAGAAATAAGTTCCGCTCGGCGGCTTCAGCCGGTTGACGATCGAGAGCTTGGAGGGCGAATAGGGCGCGACCCATGGCGCGAAGATCGCCAGCAGCACGAAGACGAGGAGGATGAGGACGCCGAAGGCGACCGTCTTGCGCTTCAGGAAGCGGCGGATGAACTTGCGGCCTTCGCTTTCGGCCGGCTTGATCGCGATATCGCTCATCAGTAGCGCACCCTCGGATCGACCAGCAGATAGAGCATGTCGATCGCAAAATTGATCAAGACGTAGAGCGCGGCGATGACCAGCAGCGCGCCCTGGATGACCGGATAGTCACGGCGAAGAACGGCCGAGACGACGAGATTGCCGACACCGGGCAGACCGAAGACGGTCTCGGTGACGACTGCGCCGGAGATCAGCACGGCAGCCGTCAGGCCGAGCACGGTCAGGATCGGGATCAGCGCGTTCTTCAACGCGTGCTTGAGGATCACCTTGCGCTCGATCAGGCCCTTGGCGCGCGCCGTGCGGATGTAATCGTCGCCGAGCACGTCCAGCATCGAGGCGCGGGTAAAGCGCAGGATCAGCGCCGAGGAAACGATGCCGAGCGCGAAGGCGGGCAGCGTCAGGTGATACATCCGGTCGAGGAATGTCGAGCCGGGACCACCGTATCCCGAGACCGGGAACATTCCGAAACGGACGGCGAAGATTTGCATCAGGATCAGGCCGAGCCAGAAGCTCGGGATGCTCGCCGCAAACATCGCCAGCGTCGTCGCCGCCTGGTCGACGAAGGAGCCGCGCCGGTAAGCTGCGTAAATGCCGATCGGCAGGGCGATGATACTGGCAATGGCAAGCGAGAAGATCGTCAGAAAGAAGGTCGGCTCGGCGCGATCGAGAAGTGCCGAGGTGACCGGCATGTTCAGGAAGATCGACTGGCCGAGATCGCCCCTCAGGAGCTGGCCGACATAATAGATGTATTGCACGCCGAGAGACCGGTCGAGGCCGAGGCTGGCGCGCAGATCGGCAATATCCTGCGACGTCGCATCGGGACCGAGCATCACGGCCGCCGGATCGCCCGGCGTGACACGCACGATGACGAAGACGATCGTGACGACAAGGAACATCACGACGATCATGCCCGCAAGGCGCTGGAGGATGTAGCGTATCATGGATCCGTCTCTGTGCCGCCAGGCACGATGGAAGAAGGATACCGGCGCGAACGCACCGGTATCCTGCGATGGGCCGTTACTTCTTAATGGACGCGTTCCAGAAGTAGGGCCACGGAGCCGGATCGACGCCCTCGAGCTTGTTCGACTTCGCCGAAACAGCGTTGAAGTCACCGATCTTCATGTAGGGCAGCTCGTCATACATCGCCTTCTGGACATCGGCCCAGAGCGCGATGCGCTTCTGCGGATCGACTTCCGAGGTGAAGGCATCGACGGTCGCCTTGCGTGCCGGCGTATCCCACCAGCCGGGCGAGCTCGGCGACAGCGAGCCGATCAGCGCCGGTTCGGGCAGGAACGGGCTGTGGGTGATGTAGATATCCCAGAGCTTCGGATCGGTGCGGCGCTGCGTCAGCGTTGCCCAGTCGACGACCTGCAGGTCGACGGTGAAGCCCGCCATCTTCAGGTATTCGGCAGCAACCTGCGCCATCTTGTAATGGAACTCGTACTGGCGGCTCGTCAGGATGCGGATCGGCTCGCCGTTGTAGCCTGCCGCCTTGGCGGCCGTGGCAGCGCCTTCCGGATCGGCGACATTGTAATTGCCCTCGACGCCTGCATCGGTGTTCCAGGCGAAGGGCTTCGGATAGATATCGCCGTCAAGCGTGTAGAAATCCGTGCTGCCGAAGGCCGCTGCCAGCATGTCTTCCATGCTGAGCGCCTGGCGGATCGCCTTGCGGACCTCGACATTCTTGGCAATGCCTTCCTTGGTATTGAAGACGAAGACCGGATAGCCGAAGGGCTTCAGGATGACCGGCTGCGAGGCGCTCGATCCCTTCAGCTTGTCGAAGGATTCGACCGGGATGGAATCGACATAATCATACTGGCCGGAGACGGCCGCCTCGACGCGGGTATTGGCATCAGGAACCGGCACGAAGCGGATTTCGTCGAGATACTGGTGGCGGGCGCCGCCATAGCCGTTACTCTCGCCGTCACGCGACTTGTAGCCGTCGAAGCGCACGAGCTGGATATACTGGTCCGCCTTGCGCTCCTTGAGCATGTAGGGGCCAGTACCGATGAATTCCTTCATCGGCTCGTCCTGCTTTTCGGACGGAATGATGATGGCGGCGGAGTTGTTGAAGGCGAGCAGCGAGGTCAGCGGCGCATAGGGCTGTTTCAGCGTGATCTTGACGGTCGCTGGATCGACGGCGGCGATGGAATCGATAAAGCCCGCCACCTGCTTGCCGCGCGAAGCGATCTTCGTCCAGCGATTGAGCGAGGCGACGACGTCGTCGGAGGTCATGTCCGTATTGTCGTGGAACTTGATTCCGGTGCGCAGCTTGATCGTGTAGATCTTACCGTCAGCGCTGATTTCCGGCAGGCTTTCGGCCAGCAGCGGCGTGACGTTCCAGCTCTTGTCGAACGTGTAGAGCGTTTCGAAAATGTGCTGCGTGACGATGCCGACCAGATCGGCGGTCGAGGACATCGGGTCGAGCGTCGGCGGCTCGCCGATCGTCGCGACGTTGATGACGCCACCCTTTTCCTGAGCCATCATCGTTGTCGGCAGAGCGACCAGCGCAGTGCCGAGAAGGAAAGCGACAAGAGTCTTCATTTCATGCTCCCGGTTTGTTGTTCCGCAATTATGTTATATCAGGTTTTATAATAGAATATCTGCGGAAGTGGTCCTGTCAACCGGGAAAGTGGCTCTATGAGCAGAAATGAAAAGAGTCCGCTTATGGATAGCTAGCGCCCATAGGTTTTTCCTCCGCGTCCCGCTGAACGAGCCAAATGCCCCTATAGATTTTTCCATTTCCGCTGAAACCAATCAATTTGAACGGTTTGCGCTGAGATACATTAGAGTCCACGTCGACTTTGCTTTTCCAGCGCGTTCGCTCCATAGCGTGCCATGGCCACGACCGTTTCGCCATCTCACCCATTGTCCAGCATAGAGGCTCGCCGTGCTCACCCGGTCTCACTCACAGTGGTTTTGGGACAGTGGAGCGTCAACGGTGGCGCTGCGACCGACGGTATAACGTCGCCCTAGTCAGCTTCCGACGGGCATCCTGCAAACATCAGTCACGGAACCCGGCACGCCCCGACCTCGATAGCTTTCACACGTTTGTCTTCAGCGCGCTGCTGATCGATATGAGCTCGGAAGCGCCGCAGCAACTTCCATCTGCGCCGAGTGTTTCGGACCGAGCACGGATTTGCAGTGTGATAATGGGCTGAAGAACCTTTGCAGGCCGCGCCGGTAAGTGCCTGCCTATCTGATCAGCGCTCGAAATGACGTGATGTGAACGCCGGATTTCGGAAGCCCAATCACCCTGATACCGTTCGAAAGCGTGGCGCGATAGTCCTGATGAAGGTGGCCGTGCACAACGGTCTTTACGCCTAACACTTCAGCAAGATCATCGATTTCGGTATGACCGTAGCGATGCGCGGATGGCGCTTCATGCGTGACCAAGACGTCTGCTTCAAGCGCCGCAAGAACATTAAAGTCCTCAGGGAATATCGTGGAGCGATGACGCAGGGGTAACCCGCCGCGCCATAGGAATCTTGGGTGCGCGCTAAGATACTCGCCCCGTGTATTGAACTTGGGTATACCCCCTGCGTTCTGAGGATGCCAAACGTCGGCGTGGAATACGCCGCCTAGCCCCGCTACCCGTATGCCGTCGAGCTCAACAACCCGGCCGCTAAGATTTCTGCTCGCTAATTTGGATTCGAAAACGAAGTCATGCCAGGTTTCCCTATCGGCGTCATGGTTACCGTGAATGAAGTTTACGCTGGAACCCGCAGACGTTAAGTCTGCCAGTTCAATGTCGAGGGGGCGCTCAAGATCGAAGTCTCCAAGAAAGATTGAATGGGCGGGACGTTGTCTCCGCAGAATTTCCCGCACGGGACTGAAGTTTCCGTGCGGATCGCCGAAGAAGACGACGCTGCCTGCCAGATTTTGATCCAAATCAATATACCGTCGCGCTGCACTTGCTGGAGCCACGCAGCTTATCGCGCTAATCGTTTATCAGGGGTAAGCGACAAAGGCGAACATTCATCGGACGAATCTGGCTCATCCCAATAGACAATCAGAGATTTAGCCCTCGGGGCTCATCTTCGTCCTCGTCTTCATCCGCAGGCCGAAAACCTGCTTCTTCGTTCGACACCCACACCCAGCTCATTACGAAGGCACCCTCATTTCCACGATAAATGACCGCATCCGGATCAACTTCGCGGCCGTCAACGATTTGGGCGGAATTCCCAAACGCCTCAGTGTCCGGATCGGGCTTTTCCTGAAGCCCCTTAGCGAGCCGGGGCCATGGGGGAGGAAAGCGAGAAATTCCCTAAGCAATTAATTCTTCGAGCCGGATTCACATTTGACAATTCCACAATGCGATACACTAGGTGTCCAAATTAGCTTTGGTCTTCCACGGGGTTCGTTCCATAGGGTTCGATGGCCTTAATGGCTTTGCCATCTTAACCAAATTAACCGAGATATCACTGTTAGGCGCTTATCTTGGGCGTTTGTGAAAGGCTTAAATGTGATCCGAGCTCAGAAGCTGGCACTGCTGCAAGCTGATGCCCAGCTCAGCCAGAAATGCCTCACCTCTCCAGTAAGCATGTGCCAAACTGCTTGGAGATGCAGTCAAGATGATCCTGCGCGCAGCGCGCCAAATGCCAACACTCCAGCGATCTTTTCAGAAAGCGTCGGCTACTCAGGTTGGATCGGACAACTCATGTATGTCTGCTATTAGGAGCCCGGCCTTCGCGAGGCCTATTACTCTAATACCGTTGGCAAGCATGGCGCGGTAATCTCGGTGAACGTGCCCGTGCACTATTAGATTGACACCCATCGCCTCGGCCAAGTCATCAATCTCCGGGTGCCCGTATTTATGCGAGGAAGGTGCTTCGTGGCAGATCAGAACGTTTGCTTCCAAGCCGACCAGGGTATTGAAGTCTTCGGGAAAGCCCACCTCTCCAAGCTTTCGAAAGTTCGCGGCGAGGAAATCTGTACGGGAATAGAAAACTGGTTGGCCAAGACCGGCACGAGGATGCCAGACCTCCTCGTGAAAAACTCCGCCCAAGCCAGCGATGCGCAAGTTACCTACGGTCCTTGAGGTTCCGGACAGATTCCTCGATGCAAGCTGCGATCCGAAAACAAAATCGTGCCAGCTCTCTCTATTGGCATCATGATTACCGTGCACGAAGTTGATATCACAATCTAGCGCAACAAGATCGGCCAGCTCTTGATCAAGCGGCCGTGCTAAATCAAAATCGCCAACCAAAAAAGCATACCCAGCGCCGCCCCGCTTTACCAGGTTACGCACGGGTTTGAAGTCGCCGTGTGGATCTCCGAAGAATGCGACTTTGGTCATTGCATCACTTTGCCGAGTTGCCTCCGGAAGCGAGTAATGGGTCGCGGTAAAATTTTTGTGGTGAAGTCCCGGATTCCTGATGCACGACACAATAAAAAGGGGCGACGCTTTGCCAAAAGCGCTGACGCCTGCAGTTGTTCAACAGCATACGCGCCTTGCACTTGCGCCGAAAACTTTTCAGGTCATGCTTGGTTCCAGAACCAACACGATGCCAACGCCATGCAATCTGCCGACATTTCGAACGAAATTAGCTTCACCCCCGATGAAATTGACGCCATCCAACGGTATGTCGCCAGAGGTCGAGTGTTTTCGGACGCGATCTCGTCGTTTCGAAAGGCTCTTGAAGATGATTACAGGAAACGAAGCGTGACACCGCGCACATCTCGCGCCCTCGTCCAGGAGCGTCTGCTGATGGTGTTGAGGACCATCGCTCCTATGTACCCGGTTGCGGATGCGGCGATGCAGTGGGATCAGTATTTCAGTAAATCGAACCGCAACCGGCGCGCACGGTTAGACGTGATGGCCGATGGACTGGACACTTTGAGTGACTGGTTCCGCTCCATTCGATCCGAAGGAGATGGTGATCTATTGGCTTGTCAAGCACGAGCATTTGCGGTGCTTCTTTCCGTTTTGACCGCGCTCGTCCCGGAAGACGTCCACGAACCTAGAATTTCAACTCCAATTTTGCCTTAGTGTACTCCCAACGTCGTTTTGTAAACCCGAGAACTCTCAAATGCTGTCTACTTTAACGCCCACCATCCGTCGCTTCAGGCCGGTCTCCGGTGCCTCCATTCACTGGCACCCCGACATACGCACGAGCTACCTTGGCACGCTCCCAGCCGATCTAGCCCAAGACGTAAACAGCAGCGCCAGCGCACCGAAGACACAAAGCCACGCGCAGAGCGAGAAGAGGGACCAGTATCCGAAACTGTTGGCCCAAGTGCCTGTGCCCAAGCCTGAAAGGAGAAATCCAACGCTGATGGTGTTCCCGAAGAGCGCTGATGCGGTTCCCGCCCTGCCCGGAAGCATGTTTTGTACCGTTTCCATTCCTATGATGCTGATGATACCGATTCCTGCCGCGCGTGGCAGCTGGCCGATATAGAGGCAGAGCATGGTCGGCCATGCCAGGGCCATTACAAAGTACAGCGCGAAGAGTGCGAACCCGACGAAAAGCATCCACCGTTTGCCGGATAATCTGGGCCATGCGACAAACCCGCCCATGACCAGCACTTCGAGACCTGCACAAAGGCTGAAGAGAACTCCGACGTCTTGCTGGGTTCCGATGTCCTCGGCCACGACGATCGACATTGCATTCGATCCCATGAACATTGCCGTGTGAAAGGCCGAGAGTGCCAAAGCGGCGGGCGCGACGGCGAACACCAGGCTCGCTGTAAGCTTGGCTCTCTCGTCTTCGTCAGCGCGGACGAATTTGATACGCGAGCTGGCGACAATGCCCAACGACAAAGCTGCCAACGTGGCTGCGCCAAGGTAGACTCCCTCAAATCCATTTGTCGATATTAGGAGAGCGCCAAACGCGGGTCCGATTGTCCAGCTGAGTGATGCAATCAAACGCAAAACGGCCATTCCGCGCGAGACAGTTGCGCCGCCGACTTTGTCAAGGTGTGCTTTTGCGACAGCAAACAGAAGCGCGAAGGATGCCGCGCTCAGTCCGAACAGCACTCCTGCGATCAGGACGAGCAGCCAAACTGAAGTTACGTATGCGCACAGGGCGAGACCGATCACCTTAGAGACTAGCGAAAGAAGCAACGGCCAGATGGCTGGATTTCGATCATGGAGGTGACCAAAAGCAGTCGTTACTGCGAGGCCCGTTGCGGCGGGCACTGTCAAAAAAGCGCTCAGCTCCAGTGGGGACATTTGCGCTTTTTGTACGGCCAGCAACGCCATGTAGCTACCAGCCATAGCTTCTGCCACCATCGCGAGGAGCACCGCTATAGTGATGGGAACGAAGAAAGGAACACGCCAGACCTGCATGGCAGCACTGCCGACGGGGCTTTTGTCTTGTTCCATGCGGCAGAGCACCAGGTTTCTGATTATGGAAAACGAGCGCCCTGCCCGTCGGTTCCGCGATGCAAATCGAACAGGCGGGCCGAACTTCGGGCACGAGGCTACATTAGTCATTGTCGCGTCGCTCAGCCAGCATGGCGACAGCCGCGACGCGGGAGGCTCGTCTATGCAACATAAAACGAGCCTCTCAGTCACTTCGTCCCTCTGGATCCCCTACAGAGGAGGGGTTAGTCGCGGCCGAAGCATTACCGCGCGATGCATAGCTGTCATGCAACATATATCCTTTTAAGGTTGCGACCTAAGAGTTATGAAGCGCCCTCCGAAGCGCCTGCTGCGTTTGCAGCTTTTGCGTTTTGAGCAACAAGAAAGGGCGCTCCCTCAGGGTTGAGCGCCCTTTTCTTTTTCGGAGCCGTGTTTATCGAGACCACCGGCGCTACTGCAAGGCGGTAAGAGCACCCATAAACAGTTTGACAACGGCGCTGATCCGAAGAACCATTTCACCATCCGCATATGAGATCACGAAATGGCATACTTCTCCCTCCCCCTTGACCTGGTTGCAACTGTTTATATCCAGGCAGCATCTTTGACCGAAGCCCGAACGAAATTTGATCGGATCGTTTCGAAGGGCATTGACGCCCGAGACAAACGCTGGTTTTCCAACGCGCCCTTTGGCAGCTTTTTCTTGCCCGAACTCAGCTTCGCTACATCGATGACTCTCTTGACGCCGACTGGTGCCAGCTGCAGTGAGATAGAAGAATCCGACCTCCTACAACAACTGACTTCACGCGAGCAGAACCTGAAGGCTTCCGTCCTCCCTCAGTCTGCGGACTGGTTTGGCGAAGGGAAGCTGCCGGTCTTTACGGTCGATGTCCATGTCCGCACCACGGGGTTTGTAAAGGCCGCATCGCTGGCCGAGGCTGAAGCGTTCCTTGCCGAAGCGGACGGCGATGCCGTGCATTGGGAAACAGCCGCTCAATGGTTTGAGTTCGAGGCATTGAATGACGAAGAGTACCCGCTGATCCTCTCACCAAACATCACCGTAGTAGGTATATCAAGGGGTTGCGAACTTTTCCTGCGGTGGCCATTGAGCAAAGACGAACCCGATTATGCTGCTGAGCTCAATGCGGCTATCAGGAAGTTGTCGGAGGGTTTCAATATTCTTGAAGTCGGCGGCTTGGCGAAGCGTCTCAAGCACTACTTTGCCACCACGGACATGAGCTTCACTCTGTTGGGCGACGACGAGATTATGCAGCTCGCTGGTCAGCTAATCGGCTATCGGATCGAAAAGCAAGGTTATAACGCCCCTCCTCAGTTTACTTAGGCCTACGGCTCGGGCTGCGTCCACTTCAGAGTGAACGGCGTACCTAATATTGCGTCCGCTCGGACAGCGCCTTGAAGCAACGGCACGAGCAGGCCAATGCCGCTTCGAGGCGCTTTTCCGCGTTTGCATTGTGCTGGCAGTTGAACCTTTTTCAATCGCACTCGCCCGACAAGTAAATGAGCTGCAAAAAAGTCATCGCAAGCTGGCGCATGTGGTCGTTTCGGCGCTTGACGATCGGATTCGCTGATACGACCATTGAACAACCGCGTCCGAGCCAATTCCATGCGCCAACTAATCTGTCTCAGTACCTCTCATCTGTCCAAGGCCACGAAGCGCTTTCTCTCAAGCACTCCTCACACACGATGGCCCACTATCGGTGGAGCATTTGGCCAAAGCGGCTGGATCTTCCACGTCGACGAAGATGCCGAGGCGAACTTTGGAAATCGCCGCTTCAAGGAGCTTTGGCGGGCCTTTGCGTACGCCGCTGAGAACGGCTACGACCTGATACTTTTCGATGACATAGAGGAGCCGATTGCCGAGCTGCCAGTGTTCTGAGGATCGGTCATTAAGGACATTTGTGGACTGAGCCAAAATCTTTGAGATGTTTAATGATCGCCTAATAGCGATCCGCCCGCTTCCAACCGCTTGAAAGCGCTGATCTGCCGAAACAAGGGATGGCTCAAAATCCCTATCTTCAGCCTATCATCGTGACGACACGGCCAACAGTCACATCGAGTAATCGATCAGGGTCGGAGAGGATGTTGAATGCCACACCCTCGTTGTCTTCAACGCAAATTATCCTGAAGTGCGGAGTGATCCAATCGCTGGAGTAGCCACGAATTCCTGCGCCAGCCTCGGTGTACGCAACGGTGGCGTCAGCGCGCATCGGCGTTTGCCCCCATAGCTCTTCGTCGCGTTCGTCGTAGCTGGAGAAGTCGATATCGTCGATACTACTGGAGAAATCGAGCTGAACGGCGAAATGTTTTGAGTAACCGAGATCAATGAGGTCGGCGAGCATAATTTCGTTCGGGTAAAGTATCTCGGTCATTGGGGGGCACCATTGCTGTTCAGATGATTGTCTTACGCGTTTGCGATCGGCGCAATCACTTGATCGAGCGTGCCAGCTGTCGCGAAAGCCAGGAACCCGCCGTTGGATCGGCTGCGAACCTGGCCCAATGTATCTGCATGCGCGTCATTTTCTAATCTGTTTCAAGTTGCCGTTGGAGGATTTTCAACGCCCTTAATATCCGTCCGAAAGGTGTGGGATCGCGTGTGTACAACCCCTCAGCCATTCGTTCTCCGTGGGCAAATGCATGGCCAGTCAAGTAAGCTGTCGCCGACAGCTTCCAATTCGTCGTAGTCTGCTCAAAATGCCATAGATAGTCTGCAAACTCGCCCGACGCCGTTGTGCTGTCATCCCCGTAATCAAGTTTATTGATGCGGAAGCGGTCTAGCGCCCTCATTGGTGAGACAAGCTCGTCTCCGGGATTCAGCCATTCGTATGACATGGGCAGCTTTGCTTCTTTCTCAGAGACCCACATCCAACTCATTACGTACGCCCCCAGCGGACAGCGGTCGATTATGCCGTCGACTTCGACGGTAATTTGCTCGCCCGCTTTTCTTTCCGCAGCCGCGACGAATTCGCCCGTCCCTGCATGCGGCCTCGCCAAGAGCTTGTCTACAGCGGTGCCCTCCCCGAGCGCAGCTACGATTGCTGCGATCTCGGAGTTATCTAGATTTACCCACATTTGATATTTTCGACGTGTACTCGGGATCTAAAGTGTTGAGTGAAAATCAGAGGCCGTCAACTGGAAGATAGACGCTATCGCATAAGCGCCTCGTTGCGATGCTGGACGCGCAACTTGCGAATTGGCCTCCGACCCAAGCGATCCATGTGTTCAGTAGCGTGAAGCCGAGGTGCACGTCGCAATTCAATTTCAAGAGAAAGTGGTTACAAGCACCTCATGTATTCTTGTCGGGGTCAATACCGTCTGCCCCACCATAAATATCGAGGAGAAGCTCGGGGTTGGAGCCCTCGCCTCGCAACTCCTCCAAGACTTGTTCCAAGATGCGGCCATATTTCGCGAAGGCTCTAGGGCGGTCCTTCTGCTTGAGGTCTGCGATGGTTCTTTCGACGGCCCTTACCAGTTTATCCGCGACCGGGTCCTGCCCTTCCACCAAGGCAAATGGCTCAACAACTCTCCATCGGAGCAGTCCGACGAGCAGCATCGGTGCATACTGGAACCGAGTGTACGTCGAACCAAGATTCTCTTCGAACTCACGAAGAACACGCTTGGCTATACGTTCGACGTCCTTCCGGGTTAAAAGCCGGGGCGCAGTTTCGGATCGCGATAGCAGAAACGCCATGGCAGCCGTCTCTTTCTG
>Ga0209025_1004570_pt1 | contig 11893 bp, 15 predicted proteins | sample AraplaMF_Col_mLB_FD_184256 | JGI IMG/M metagenome (GOLD analysis project Ga0209025, IMG submission 184256) | Arabidopsis root microbial communities from the University of North Carolina, USA - plate scrape MF_Col_mLB (SPAdes) (version 2) | ecosystem: Host-associated > Plants > Roots > Endosphere... | reverse complement strand
AAGGAGACTCGTTCATGATTAAGGGAGTGAAGGTAAAGAAACTTGTGAAATATTGTGATGATCGCGGATTTTTTGCCGAACTTGTCCGTGATGATGAACCTGAATTATTGTCTAGGTTCGGGCAAGCTTCATGGTCAATGAGCTACCCAGGGATCATTAAAGCTTTTCATTATCATGAAAAACAGGATGATTTATGGTTTTTCCCATCTGGCAATGCCCAGGTTGTACTTTATGATCTTCGTGAGGATTCACCTACAACGGGAGAAACTGATGTATATTATATGGGTGAAGAAAATCCAATCATGTTGCTAATACCAAAAGGAGTTGCCCATGGATATCGTGTATTAGGGGAAAGACCTGCTACGATTATTTATTTTACTACTGAGTCATATAAACTGGGAGATCCGGATGAAAAACGGATAGATTGGGATGATCTAGAGATTGGTTTTGAATGGGAAACAAAGAATCGATAAACAAGTTAGGGGTGGATGTTAGAAAAGGCTTGTAAATATCCAGTCTTCTCGATCGATATGTTCCCTATATATAGATTTGTATTTTTTGAAGTTTAGTTGAAATTTCGAATTTCTTGTATTTAACTTATCCTTCAATTTCTTTCTATACGAAATATAAATAGTTTTTTTCTAATTTCACCCGACCCAGCCATCAATTTTTAGGTTTGCATTTTAATAGAAATTAAATTCTGTAATAAATTATTCATCCGTCGATTGAAAAGGAATCGGATAAGAGATCTTCTGTTTTACTAAATTCAATCGGATTGTATTAAGGGCCCGAATGCATACCTAAAAAACCGTATAAAAGCGGTTTCTTAGTAAAAAAAATTGCTAAGCCACTACGGTCGCAACCTTTTAAAGGATGAGAAAAAGATAAGTTAAACCAGATTGTAATCTGCAATTAATTTAAGGGATCAAATGAATTCACAGATTTCTTTCCATCCCTAAACAAAAAAGGTTATTTTTCGCTTATCTTCTCTTTTTCTTTTTCAGTGGTTTTTATCGATAGAAGAAGTTACAACAAAAATATACTTAGTATATTTTTTTATAGGAAATTTCTTGAAGGATTGTAATTAAAATAACGATATTACAGGTTGTAAACAAAAGTTTCAAATGGAAATTATACGCTAAAAAAATTAGATTGGGGTTAATAAAATGGCTATCAATTATCCAGATACTATAAAAAAATATTTTAGCATATTGGAGAGATGGGGTATCACAATACCTAGATATTCTGTTGAAAAAGAAATATATAATAAAACAATAATATATTCAGAATGGTACAGGAGCGACTTTTTGTTTTATTTTGGATATTATCGAAAAGATTACGAAGATCTTCTCATTCCAGTTGCAAATCTTTTAGCAGTAAGAGGAAGGAAAGTATCATTTGTTTATAAAGATGTTAAGCAGGCCAACCATAAGTCCCTCAATCAAGCAATTGATAAATTTTACTTTGATGATATTTCTAATAAATATAAAATACTATCAAAATCTAAAATCGACTTTCTAAACAACTACCAACCACACCTTAATAAACTTTATAGTAATTTAAAATTTAATATGTCTATGAAAAAAAGAGTGAATAATTTTTATTTGAATTTAGCAAAAGATAAGCATTTAATGCTTCATTTACTACAGCTAACTCGACCAAAAGCCATTATTGGAATACATAATATTTTAACGCCGGGATATGTAGAAGCAGTAAATAAATTTAATAAAGTAGGTATACCAATTATTAATACATTAATGCAGCATGGTGTATTCGGTTTTGAAAAAAAACATGATTTCTTTGGAGCTGATTATGTGTTCCTATGGGGGAAATTTCACCAAGATATTTTGAAAACTCTTCCAGGTCAGCTCCCCTCCATAATAACAGGTAATCCAAAAGTTGAGCAAAAATTAAATTTCTATAAAATACAACCTCTACAGAATAATCCTGTAAGAATTGTTTATTTATTTTCAACAAGCAAAAAAAAATTAGATCTATTTTTACAGGCAAAAAAGTATCTGAAAAATGTAACAGTTAAATTTAAATTGCATCCAGGAATATCAATTGAAGCATTAAAATCTTATATTATCCAGGGGAGTATAAGTTCAAATGATATTTATCATCAAAATGACATTTATACAGTTATTCAAGATAGTGATATTGTTACAGGAGATTTATCTACAAGTCAATTTGAAGCTGCGGCACTCGGGAAATTGGTAATTCAAATAAAAAGTGACGGAGATCACCCAGCTTTTTTAAAATTTCTAACTGTTTCTTCTGCTGAGGAATTTATTAGCACATGTAATAATATTTCACAATTAGGAAACAAAAAAGAATACTTAAAAAAGCAAGAATATATCGTAAAAGAAATTTTTCATGATATCCATGGCTCAACTCAAAGGACAGCTGACTCCTTAGAAAAGCTTGTTACTACTGAATAGGTAAAGTATAGTTCTTCCCTACTTCTTTTAATAGTGTCTTGGCTCTTTGTCTCCATGTATGTTCCTTCATTACTTTTTGTTGTCCGTTCCTTACAATATTAGCCAATAAATTATTTTGGTTTAAATAATATGTTAAAGTATCTGTAATCATTTTTGTGTTATTTAAATTATACAAAAGTATCTCCCGTTTATTTTGAAAATTATTATCTAAAAATTCGTTTCTGTCTGAAAAGCATACACTACCGGATAATAACGAGTTGAATATCCTTTCATGTCCACCATAAACATAATTTGGAAGTATATTAAGTGTAATTTTGGTTTGAGATAAAATTCTTAGCAGTTCAGCGTAATTTATGGACGGCTTTACTAATGCTCCGAGTTTTTTTAAGTAACTCCACTTTTCATTATAAATCGTTATATTCAAAGGCGCCACGGTTTCAAGAACTTCTCTTCTTCTTTTAGCTCTTATAAATAAGTCTATTTGGTTCAAGTAATAAATTAAAACTTTATCTTCAGGTATTCCAAATGGTAATCCTTTTTCAGCGAATACTTGATTAGCAGTCAAGAGAACGGAATCTTTATTCTGATATATTGCTCTTTCTGAAATCTCATCAAAAACTTTGCTTAAAATATGATTGTTCCATTCCTTACGGTACAAATTCTCATCCATATAGGAACCAGCAAATAACAAAGGTATGGGTCTTTTTTCCATAGGTAAACGATTTTTTAATAAGTTAGAAGGTAATTTCGCACCCTGAGGTATAAATGCAGTTTGAAAGTTTCCTTTGAAAAAAGTTTCTAGATCTTTTAAATGATTTAAATCTACACAAGAAACTATAAATCTATTTGAAGAAATATTAAAGTCTATCCTATTTGAGTGGTATAAAGGATGGTCCAACAAATAAGCAATGAATGGTACATTAAGTGTTTTATTTAGAATGTGTTTTGATAAAGATTCAAATCCCCAGCCGTTCATTCCAAATATAAAATATAAAGTAGAGTCAGCTAAAAAGGTCGTTAGTTTTTTATTGAATACAGTTGGAGAAACAATAAGTACATTAAAACCCAGTTTTTTTAATTCAGCCGATAAGTCAATCACAAAATATTGGGATACTCCATATTGACTGTTAGGAGAGACTAAAATAATAGTTTTTTTTCGAGTAATTGTTGACAATTAATTCACCCCTAATCTAAAAGTCCGAATGCTAGCTGTAAACCCGAAAAAAGAATTGGGTTATTTATCAGTTACTATAAACTTCATATGAACAAAATGTATGTACTGTATATGTATGATAAATCTTTAGTATGGTGCGGATGAATACTTATAAAATGAAGCCTAATTACAAAGGTGAAATTAATGAGGGAAAAATTCATCAGAGTACCTTATATTACTTTTGTGAACCTTTTATCAGCAAAAAATATCCCCCCATTAATCTGTGTCAAGTCTAATTCTGCACAAAATCCTTTTATTATTTTTTGTGATAGAAATTTAGGATTTAGACGGATCATTTTGAACTCCTTTTGCATATTTATATCGTAGTGAAATACATTATATTTATTCTTGTCACTTTTTAGTTGGAAAGTATTTCTATAATATAAAAGTAAAGAGCAAAATAGAAATTGATATCATTATTAGTATGGTTGTATACAGGTGTATTTTAGGGGAAAAATTCTTATTATTGGAGGTACAGGTACAATTGGCCAAAGTCTGCTTAGACACATTTTACCTGATAACCCGAGTGTGGTTAGGATTTTAAGCAAAGACGAATATAAACAATTTAAGCTAGAAGGCCAATTAGGAAAGGAGAAGATATACGTTTCTTAATCGGTGATGTCAGAGATTTCAATCGAGTCCTTAGCGCAATGGAAGATATTGATTATGTATTTTCATTTTGCAGCAATGAAACATGTACCAGCGTGTGATACAATCCTTATGAAGCAGTCTTAACTAGTATAATATGGACTTACAATGTAACAAGAGCTGCTATTGCTCAAAATGTGAAAAAATTTGTATTCAGTAGGTCAGATAAAGCTATACCCCCTACAAATACTTATGGAGCAACCAAGCTAACCGCAGAAAGTATTGTTAATGCTGCTCACTTTAGTAATGGGTCAGGAAAAACAATATTTTCAAGTGTTCGGTTTGGAAATGTTATGGGATCTAGAGGGTCAGTTGTACCTTTATTAATCAGATAATACAGGATAAAAAAATTACTGATACGGAGTTAAAAATGAATGGGTTTATGATGACCTTAAATCAAGCAACAAGACCAACAATAAAAGCCCTTAAAGAATCAAGAGGAGGAGAAATCTTTGTATTGAAAATGCCTGTTATTTTATGGATGAATTAGCAAGAATTGTAATAAATCAATAATAAATCAACTTGTAAAAAATAAAGTATTAATGTTGAGGAGATAGAAATCGAGGAAATTGGTGTAAGGAAGGGTGAGAAAATGTATGAGGAATTAATGACTTCCGGTGAATCTCAAAGTGCCTGGGAGCTTCCGGATATGTTTATTATTTCAGAAGAAAATCAATTACCTCATATATACCCTGATGCAAAAAAAGCGAAAATTGGAGTCTACAGCTCAGTTGTCCTACCGCCCCTCTCTTTTGATGAAGTAAATCAAATAATCCTAGAAGAGAAATTACTCTAGGAAGTGTAGAATATGTTAAATGTATTAGGAACTGGAGGAGCAGGTTTTATAGGTAGATGGGTTGTTAAGCAGCAATTGAATAATGGTCACAAAGTGTGGGTACTGGATGACCTTCCAATGGAACTCATGAAAATATTGAAGACTTTAGAACCCATAAGAATTTTATTAAGTTTATCAAAGGAGATATCAAAGGTATTAATCTTTTGAAAGCTCTTTTTCAAACAAAATTCGATATTTGTTATCACTTAAGTGCAAGCATCAATGTCCAAGACAGTATAGATGATCCTAAAAAAACATTTGAAAATGACACTGTTGGTACCTTCAATGTGTTAGAACAATGCAAGAAGCATTCTGTAAAAATCGTTTTTATAAGTTCCTGTATGGTTTATGACCGTGCTGTTAATTCACATGGAATCCAAGAAACTGATCGTCTAAAACCCGCTTAACCATATGTAGGAGCTAAAATTGCAGCTGAAAATCTAGTGCTTTCTTATTATTATGCATATAATATATCAGTTGTTGTAGTACGCCCATTTAATACGTACGGTCCTTTTCAAAAAACGGGTGGTGAAGGTGGTGTATGAGCATTTTCATTAATAATAAATTAGAAGGGAAACAATTGAGTATTTACGGTGATGGAAATCAAAGTAGGGATTTACATTATGTAGAAGATTGTGCGGATTTTGTCGTAAGAGCAGGATAATCACAAGAGACAAATGTTCAAATTATTAATGCAGGAACAGGCACTGATATATCAATTAACGAACTGGGATTACATATCTCGGGTGATACTAAAGCTATTAAGCATATTCAACATATACACCCTCAAAGTGAAATTCAAAAATTATTATGAAATTTTACAAAACCTAAAGAATTATTAAATTGGGAATCTACAAGTCTTAATGAAGGTTTGAAAAAAAAAGAAGAATGGATAAAATCTACCAAACTGTAATTAAAGGAGTATTGGAGAATGAGGGACCCATTGGCAATACATGGAGGGAAACCTGTTAGAGAAAAATATTTATAATATGGAAAACATACGATCGACGAAGAAGATATACGCTCGGTTATTAATGTGTTAAGAGGAGAATTTCTTACAACAGGTCCAATACTAAAACAATTTAGATGAAATAGCAGATGTAGGTGCAAAATATGCAATTGCATTTTCAAGTGTAACCGCAGCTCTTCATGGTGTATCTTTTGCTGTGGGGATAACTACTCCCTTAACATTCATACTAGTGCAAACTGTGTACTTTATTAAAGGGGGACTCCAATTTTTGTCGATATTAATCCAGAAACATACAACATTAACCCTAACTCAATAAAAGAAAAGATTACAAAAAGAACAAAAGCGATCATTCTCGGTCATTTTATAGGGCAACCTGCAGAGATGGACGAGATATCAAGGATTGCCAAAGAAAATAACCTAGTATTAATCGAAGACGCTGCACATGCATTAGGTGCTACGTATAAAGATGTGAAATTAGGGTTCATTGGGTTTATGACCATGTTTAATTTCATCCTGTAAAATATATTACAACTGGTGAAGGGGGAATCATAACCACGGACAATGAGAATTATTATCAGAAACTTTTCCAATTCCGATCTCATGGGATAAATCGGGACCCCGCAAAACTTAATGAGAACCACGGTCCTTGGTATTATGAAAGCATTTCCTAGGCTATAACTATAGAATGACTGATATTCAGGCTGCTCTTGGATTATCTCAACTGCAAAAACTAAATACATTTGTGGATAAAAAAATATGCAACTTGTATAATGAAGATTTGAAAGTTTTATCAGGAATAAGCATTCCCAACCAACTAGAAAACACAGGTTCAAGCTGGCATTTGTATATTATTCGAATAAACTCTGATTTATTAACACTACACTATTCGGAAAGAAATATATAAAGCATTACAGGTAGAAAATATTGGGGTAAATGTTCACTATATTCCCGTTTATCCATTGCCATATTACCAAAGTTTAGGGTGCAAAAGAGGATTATGCCCTAAAACTGGCAAGATTTACCAAGAATTAATTAATCTTCCATTATTTCCAGGAATGACAGAAGAAGATCTGAAAGATGATCGAAGCAGTGAGAAAGGTAATTAACTTTCATATAATCTGATCACTAGAAGTTAATTGATTTAATAAAAGTGATTCTAGGGAAGGTAGTCAGGAGCTATGAAATAATAGCTGAAATTGCAAATGCTCATCAAGGAGAAGTTGAAAATCTCAAATCGTTAATAAAAGTGGAGCAGATGGGTTAAATTTCAATGATTTAAATATGACTGCTTAGCAACACATAATTTCTATGCATAGAACGTTTATATTAAATTATTTAGTCCAACGACAATTTGTAATAAAATAATGGTCATAGATGATTTGGCAAACCGGAAGCATAATTGTGATGTACTTCTAGATTAAAACTTTTATCCAAATCTTGAAAATCGATATAATGGCTTACTTCCCAATTAATGTCTAACACTACTGGGGCCGCATTATGCATTACTATGAAAAGAGTTACTTGATGTAAAGATGAGACTACGAGAAAGAAGTGGAAAAATCAAGAGAATTTTGATTACCTTTGGCGGTAGTGACACTACAAATGAAACTTTAAAAGTCTTGAAAGCTATAGAAAGTATCAATATGGGAAGTGTTTTGGTAGATGTTATTGTGGGAAGAACGTATCCTAATAAATTCAAACTCATTCAATATTGCAAAAAGAAAAATAAATACACAGCATATTTTCAAGTAAATAATATGGCTGAATTAATGATAGATGCAGATTTACTTATTGGTTCCGGAGGAACGACCACTTGGGAAAGGTGCTTCTTGGCTTGCCATCTCTTACAATTATTACAGCTGGAAATCAAGTTGAAGTAACCCAAGCAGTCGAACACTCATTTATTAACCCAATTTCCTAATGGCATGGAATTGTAGAACTATTCTCTAAGATTTTTTGTTGCTTTTCCTGATGGTAGGTTATTTAAAAGTGAAAACTATTACATTAGCCTGAATAATTGTTTACATCCTATAGAAGAACAGGTAGCAATGAAGCTGAAGCTTCCGGTTACGAATCCAGTTAAAATGGACCTTTCGTTGTTATCTAAATTTAAAACAGGAGAGCCTTTTGAGTGGGAGATTCTTTTTTGAAAATAAAAAAGCCCTTCAAAAGGGAATATAATGATGCTCCCGATCGAAAGGCTTTTCGCGTTCCACAGTTTGTTTAATCTCTTTAAGATCACTCATCTTCCATTTAAGTAGGAATTTTTTTTGGCTGTCTAGGATGATTTTATTTTGCAATGCTCTATTTATCCTAAAACTACTACTGCCATAATGATGAATAAAAACATCATTTGCTACCCATAGTTCCCTATTAGAAATTTGAGCTCTTATACTGAAATCTGCATCTTCAAAATATCCAGGGGAAAAGCGTTCATCAAGACCCCCAATCATATCAATCAAACTTCTTTTGAAAATCATGCAAAGGCCGCTTAAGTAATCCACTTTATAGCCTTGCTGATCATGCTTTTGTGTCCATTCATTAGCGAATTTTTGCATTTGATCCATATTCTTGTAGGGAGTTGAGGTAATTGCTTGATGTGAAACGACATTATTTGATCTGGACCCAACGATGCCAATGGAAGGATTTTTATTAAGTTGCCATAGAAGCCGGCCTAACCATTCGTTTGTAACAACAGTATCATTGTTTAAAAGGACAATGTTTTCTCCTCTTGCCATAGTAAAGCCCTGATTGCATCCGCCGGAAAATCCTTTATTTTTTTTATTAGCAATTACCTTGGTATTAGGGAGCGTTTTAAGAAATTCAAGTGTGCCATCCGTAGATCCATTGTCAACTAAGATCAATTCAAAGTTTTCCCTGGTGTAGCGAAATATGCTCGATATGCATTCCTTTGTAAAAGTAAGGCCATTTCGGGTAAGAATGATAATGGAGGTCAGTGGTGATGTATCAGGTGGATATTTATTACTCTTCAATTTTTTCTCCTCCTATCTAGCAGCCCCTCATAAAGGCTATTGTTAACAAAGGGCTAGATGTAATTAAGCTGATCAAAACTACAAACCAGCGTTATTTGTTGGATACCAAATGGTCGAAAGAACTATACCAAGGTCTGAAATTTATGAGGAAAGATTAATTAGGGATAACTTTGGATATTTTCATGTGTTCAAGTTAAATTATCTTTATACAAAAATCCGTGATGCGAGCCTCCATAGGAAAATCATTATTATTTGCCTCATTCATTCTATTTTATGAATTGATTAGATTCAAATCCCATAAAGCTAGTGATTTATCAGCAAAATTCATTTCTCCTTCCGTACAATTCTCATTAATAACCAAGATGGGTTTTGGAAAGTTGAATGGCTCAATTTCTAGGTTAAGAGGGCGCCAGCTTCCTGTTCTTATTTCATGATTACACGAATGATTTGTAAATGTAGTCGTTAATAAATACCTCGATTGGCTAGCTTTAAAATTGTTTAAAGCTAAATGAATATCAGAAAGACTAAAATGTACGAGACAATCTCTACAGAGGATTAAATCACCTGTAGGTAGACGATCTTTTGTTATGTCCATATTTAAAAACTGTACATTGTTTAATGGGTATTTTTTTTTATTTGTTTTTATAATCTCATCGACGATATCAATCCCAATATATAATTCCGTATTTTTGTATACTTCTTTCATCCAATTAAAATCACCACATGGTGCATCTATCATTTTTTTTATCTGAAGTTGTTTTATTATGCTTGGTAATTCCTGAATGAGTGTTTTGGTTTGAGTAAGTGATGAACCCGAACCAGATACTGACTCAGAATTTCTCCACCTGTTTTTCTTATAAATATTAGTAAATAGCTCTTTCATTTACATTCTCACCTTTCATCATTTTGTTAATTTAGAAAGGAATTAAAAAAACGACATGACTCGAAAGGGCCATCTGTAAAGCTAGAAATCTATATTGAATTTGGTAAAGTACCAATCATCATCATATTTTCGTTTTTGAAAGTAGGCCCGTCGCTGCTTCTTAACCCCATCAAGGAGAACTTGGGATTCAATAGGGTTTGCTTTTACATGGATCATAAGTTTTTTGCACTTTTGGATGCGGTGAGTATTAAAATGAGAGTAGGCCATCCTTAATAAATTATAATAAACTTCATCATAGCTAACTTCATAGGGGTGAGTTTTTCTGAACAAGTGGATAATTTTTACACCGGGCATAGCGTGACAGCGAAATCCAAACAGCCATAGCTTAATAGAAAGCTCTACATCTTCATGTCCCCAAGTTTTAAATCCCGTTTCAAATCCGCCAACATCTTCAAACACTTTTTTTGAGATAATAAAACATCCTCCGGGTAATACGGCAGTTTCAAAAAGCCCATTTTGTTTAGGGTTCCATTTAATTCTAAGGTTTGACTTTAAGGTTTGACCATAGCCAATGAAATCGGAATTGCCAAACGAAGCGATTGCCGGGGTTACTGCATCAGATTTTCCTGTTAGCAGGGGTTCTACAATATGATCGATCCACAAATCTTCAAACTGTAAATGGGCATCGCAAAAAATCAGGAATTCTCCAGAAGCTTTCGTTGCTCCTAAATTTCGTGCGCTTGCAGCTCCAATGCCATCTGTTTCAAAAAGCTTAACCCGGTTTGCATGATTATAGGCATTAAGAAAATCGCAGCAATCATCAGACGATCCATCGTTTATAATAATCACTTCGAAGGAATAATCTGTATCAACTGAAAATAGGGAATCGAGAGTGTTTTTCACATTTTCCCCTTCATTTTTGGCTGGAAAAATTATTGAAATTAAAGGATGATTTTTCACTTCATTTATCTCTCCTTTTGTAACGATTTTTCATTAGTAAGAAAAATTCAAGGACGTGATATTTATGGGGGAATATCACAATCCTTGATCTTTGGTTGAAAGTGGTATTTAAGTTTCTGTTTGTAGTTCCATGAGTTAAAGTGAGGGTACATATACTCTTAATAATGGTTATTATTAATGCTTTCTAAAATTCTTAAAGGGATCTATCGCTGTTTTTTGCGCTCCAGAATGTAAATTATATAAAGGATGATTTTTATAAAACATATCTAATGAAAATGAATCTGACTTAGTGTTTTTAAATGTAGTATCTTGGTAATCTTTTTTCTGATACGATGACAAGATCCCGGAATTATAATTTTGTTGAGTTCGATCAATTTCTGTGTAACTCGGTTTATTTAGGGGAGAGGATATTTGACTATGTGATGTTTGCATATTAAAATTTTGGGTTGTATTTTTTTGTTGGTTTGTTTCATTCGAGAATCGAAACGCACTTGGTTGATTAATTACTTCTTTGTTATTTGGCGAATTGAAATTTCCCATATTAACACGAGTATTTCCAACTTGCTGTTGTTTTCCATTATTATTAAAAGGTTTTTCCATTTTTCCTGTTGCTTGTAAATGATTTTTTTCTCGTTGTTTAATATATTTTGTTCGTTCATCTTTATCATGTATTTCTTTTGCTTTTTGATCATTTACCGTTTTACTTGTAGTTTCCATTTTTTTTAAATAATTAATTTCTTTATCTTTTAAATCTATTATGGAACCGGTTAAGTTCTTAATTTCCTGTTGATGTTGGCTTTCATTTTCCTTTAAATTGATAATCGTCTGTTCTAAATGATCAATCTCGGCTTTATATTTATTTTCTTGCTCTGAAACACGAGCAATCGATTGATTTAACTGATCGATTTCTTGTTGATGTTGACTTTCATTTTCCTTAAAATGAATAATCA
>Ga0209025_1004563_pt1 | contig 11915 bp, 12 predicted proteins | sample AraplaMF_Col_mLB_FD_184256 | JGI IMG/M metagenome (GOLD analysis project Ga0209025, IMG submission 184256) | Arabidopsis root microbial communities from the University of North Carolina, USA - plate scrape MF_Col_mLB (SPAdes) (version 2) | ecosystem: Host-associated > Plants > Roots > Endosphere... | reverse complement strand
GCATTAAATCAGCTAAGCTTACTTTTTTGTTTTCTGACATGATAAGTCTCCTTTATATAAAGTTAATTATGAACAATAGTAGTGAATTTTATCATATCATTGTTAAGGAAGGAAGGGAAGTTGGTTTAAAAATTCATATAATTCTTTCCAGCATTCCTTCGTTACGATACAATTAAAATGTTAATGTTTGTAAAAAAAGGGGATAGAAATATGTCACATCATATTTTATTAGTTGAAGATGATATCTCAATTCAAGAGATGGTTGAAACATATTTAGTAAAAGAAGGTTTTCAAGTTACAATCGCATCTGATGGAGAAGAAGGCGTGAACACATATTTAAAAGGTTCATTTGATTTGATTATCCTCGATATTATGATGCCAAAGCTAGATGGCTTAGAGGTTGTGCGAATCATTCGAGAAAAAAGTGCCGTTCCGATTTTAATGATGTCGGCAAAAGATACAGATGTTGATAAAGCTGTTGGATTAGGACTTGGAGCAGATGATTACATTTGTAAGCCGTTTTCTATGATTGAACTAGCTGCACGTGTAAAAGCGGGTATTCGGAGGTCTACAAAGTATTCAGCTGTAGAATCAAAAGATGAGGCCATTCAGATTGGTGATTTAATAATTGACCCAATTAATTTTACTGTGGAGAAAAAGGGAAGACAGCTTAAACTTACTTTAAAAGAATTTGAGATTTTAAAGCTATTCGTGAAGAATCAAAATCGTGTTTTTACGAAAGCACAAATATATACGCTTGTTTGGAATGAAGAATATTATGGTGATGATAATGTTATTAATGTTCATATGAGAAGATTACGTGAGAAAATTGAAAGTGATCCATCTAATCCAGAATATATTAAAACATTATGGGGCATCGGCTATAAGTTGGAAGTGATGTAGTATGGTTGTATTTTTAACCGTGGTGATTATTATATTGCTGATCGTTATTTACGTGCAATATAAAATTAGGAAAAATAGTAGTAGGAATTTACGCTACACGTATGAGAAGTTAAATCGAATTGTAAAAGAACAAACTGGTGAGAAGCTATTAATTATGACGGATGATACAGAATTGCAAAAGTTATTAGTGGCTATCAATCATTTGTTAGATGCAAAACAGAAAACGAATGCAGATCATGCGAAAGTAGAAATTTCGATGAGAAAAATGCTTTCAAATATTTCACATGATTTAAAGACGCCACTAACCGTTATTCTTGGATATACAGAAATGTTAAATAAGGATAAAACGATTAATAAGGAAGAACAGCAAATATTACTTGAAAAGGTGCATGTGAAAACATTAGAGGTAATGGAACTAATTCATAAGTTTTTTGATTTAGCAAAATTAGAATCTGGTGACAAAGCAATCGAGATAACAAAAGTAAATATGAATGAAGTTTGTCGCGAGAAGATTTTATCGTTTTATGATTTAGTGACGGCGAAAGGGTTTCAAGTTCATATTGGTATACCAGAAAGAAATATATATGCACTTGGAAATGTAGAAGTATTAGGCAGGGTATTGAATAATTTAATATCAAATGCGATTACATATGGAGACGATGGAAAGACACTTGGTATGACGTTAAGAGATGATGAAACGAGTGTGTATATAGATGTATGGGATACAGGAAAAGGAATTGATGAATCTCATATTGATAAAGTGTTTGAGCGTATGTACACACTTGAAGATTCCAGAAATAGATTGTACCAAGGGAGTGGTTTAGGGTTAACGATTACGAAAAGGCTTGTGGAAGCGATAGACGGAGAAATACATCTTTCTAGTAAGCCGTATGAAAAAACAATTTTTACAGTTGTATTAACAAAGATGCTGTTTTAGCTTGTAGAGAAGTAGATTCTACAAGCTTTTTTTTCAGTGTAAGGAATTTGTAAGGAACGGGTAAGAAAAAAGAGATTTCCGTTGTCTATTATAGAAATATAAAGTAGTGCGAAAGGAGACAGTGACATGACATATATATTAAAAACGAATCAGCTAACGAAAGTATTTAAAGGGAAAGAAGTTATTTCTAGCGTTAACATGCATGTGAAAAAAGGAGAGATATACGGTTTCTTAGGGCCGAATGGTGCAGGTAAAACAACGATTATGAAAATGATCACAAATTTAATCAAACCGACGAGCGGTGATATTGAAATTTTCGGTGAGAAGTTAACAGATACATGTTATGAATTGTTAAAGCGCATGGGGACAATTATCGAATATCCAATCTTTTATGATAAATTAACGGCGAAGGAAAACTTAGAATTACATTGTGAATATATGGGGTATTACGATAAGAACGCAATTGATCATGCTTTAAATTTAGTAAAACTGCACGGTATAGATGATAAAAAAGTAAAAGATTTTTCATTAGGGATGAAGCAACGACTTGGTATTGCAAGGGCGATCATGACAAAGCCAGAACTACTTATTTTAGATGAGCCAATTAACGGTTTAGATCCAATTGGTATTAAAGAATTACGAGACTTATTTAAAATGCTTTGCAAAGAATATGGCATTACTTTATTAGTCTCTAGTCATATTTTAGGTGAGATGGAACTAATGGCAGATACAATTGGTGTGATTCAAAATGGAAAACTAATAAAAGAAGTTTCGATGAAGAGTATTAACGGAAAACAAACAGAGTATATTGAAATCACAGTTCCTGATGTGAAGCGTGCAGCTTATATTTTAGAAGATAAACTCGCTATAAAAAATTACAAAATAATGAGTGGAAACATGATTCGTGTGTATGAATTGAAGGCGACGCAGCAAGCCATTTCAAAAGCACTTATTATGAATGATGTAGAAATTGAAAGTATTAATAAGAAACATAGTTCCTTAGAAGAATATTTCTTAAATGTAATGGACGGAGAGGGCATTCATGCTTAATGGATTGTTAGTGAATCTAGTAAGTGGATTGATCGTAATGTTCATAAGTGGGATCTTATATTATAGAAAATCTGAGCGGAAATGGATTTTAATTTTATTAGTGATAGGAATGTTAAGCGTAGTTACGGCTGGAATTAGAATGTTAGTAGCATAGAGATAGTTATGTCAGTAATGGAGGTGTGGTTTATATGTTTAAATTAATGAAACTTGAATGGAAGAAACATCAATTATCTAGTTATTTTAAAGGGGTAGCCATTTGTATTATAGCAATTTTTGCTGCGGTAAGTTTTATGGGGTTGGGAGCGAAAGGTGAAGGAGATGCGGCGCTAACTGATTTCACAAAATATATGACTTTAGCGAACCTTTTTATAAGGATAACATTTCTTATTTTTAGTGCGGTCATTTTATCACGTTTAGTAATTGATGAGTATAAGAACAAAACAATGCAACTATTGTTTATGTATCCACTGCAAAGGAAAAAGTTAATGAGAGCGAAATTAACAATTGTTTTCAGTTTTTGTTTTGTGAGCATGATTATTGCTACTTTCAGTATTAGTTTGCTCATATTTTTTATGAACCCAATGATGGAGCTGTTTGAAACACCTATGACGATGGGGGAAATAATAGCTACCGTTCCAGCTACTTTTATAAGTGCATTTATGATATCTGGTATTAGTTTAATTCCTTTATTTTTTGGGATGAGAAAGAAATCGGCACCGACAACGATTACTTCTGCAGTAATAATTGGGATGTTAGTGAACAGTAACGTTGGTCCTGGAAACGGTCAAGTAAGTATGTATGATTTTATATTTATCCCAATTGTACTCTGCTTATTAGGAATTTTTATTAGTTATCTTTCGTATCGTAAGATCGACAAGATTGATGTGGCGTAAAATAAGCTTAAAACAACAATGAACAGGGGTATGCATGGTGAAAAAAATAATAGTAATTGCAATTTTATTTCTGACAATTGCTAGTGTAGTTTTTGGTTTTAAGACATTTCAGGGGAAAGATTTTAAGAAAGAAAAGTCTTTTGAGATAAATCATATAAAAGAAATAGAAGTGGACAATGAAAACTGGGATATTGAATTTAAAAGTACAGACGCTAACAAAATAGTGATCTTCGCCCAAGGTCAACGAGCAGATAAAAATCTAGATCCCGTCGAAATAGAACATGAAGGAAATAAAGTTGTGATTAAGCAAAAACAAAAGGCGACTAGATTTTTTAATGGTTTTACGTTTAGGAAGAAAAATAGTATATCTATAGCTGTTCCGAAGAAAGAAATAGATAAAATTGTATTAAATAATAAATCGGGTGATGTGAAAATAAGGGATATAGAAGTGAAAAATATCGTGACAAAAAGTGAGTCTGGAGATGAAATGGTTGTAGGACTATCGGCAGATAAGGGTGAATTCACATCCGAAAGTGGAGATTTAATGTTAAAAGATAGTTCGTTACAAGAAGTAAATATAACTTCTACTACTGGCGATAATTATGTGAAAAATATAAAAAACGAAAATATGAACATCACTTCAACATCTGGAGAAATACTACTGAAAGATATGAAAGAAGGAAAATCATTATTTGTAGAAACAAAATCAGGCGATATTGGCGTACGGTATAAAGGTGTTCCGATTTCTTTAAAACTTACGGCTAAAAGTAATTCGTCTGATGTAATGGTGAATGTAAATGGACTTAAGAAAGATAAAAATACAGAAAAGGTAAAAGCAGGAACCATCGGTGATGCAAAAAACGAGGTGAAGATTTTAAGTAAAACAGGAGCGATTTATATCGATTAAAATGTAAATGAAAGGAGGACTATTATGCTACGTCTTATGAAGCTAGAATTGAAGAAGTTTAAGCTTGGATGGTATGTGAGGGGAGCGATTATTGCAAATATCGCTATACTGGCATTAATGATCTTTACGAGCATCGTTGCTCAAGTAGAAGGTGATCCGGAAATAAGGGATCCACAGACAATTTTGTTGATGGCCAGTACAGTAGTAAGGGCAACATTTATTATTTTTGGTAGTGTGTTAATCGCAAGGTTAATAATTAGTGAATATAAAAATAAAACAATACTACTTATGTTTTCTTACCCAATTAACCGAAAGAAAATGATGGTTAGTAAGTTGGCTATTACAGCAATATTAACATTTATAACAGTCATTTTATCTAATATTTTAGTAGTAGGAGTGTTCTTTGGGATAGATAGTTATTTTTCAATTCTTCCTAATTCATTCACAGTAGATCAATTGACGCGAGAAGGGATAAACCTTGTTCCTTTAGCTATTGCCACTGCTGGAATAAGTTTAATACCTCTATATTTCGGAATGCGTAAACGTTCAGTGCCAACTACAATTGTTTCATCTCTTATCGTTGTATCAATTGCAATTAATAACACTCCAATGTTTTCTACAGCAACCTTTCTTCCCCTTCAACTATCATTGGCAGCAATTGGAGTTGCGATTGCATATTACGGAGTTAAAAATATAGAGAAGGAAGATATAACAGTATGACAAGAATACGTAAAAAAGAGTTGGCGTTATACCAACTCTTTTTTGTATATGTATGCTTCGTTACTACTCTGTAAATTTATAGTGTTTGCTTAAATACTCTTGCACTCCTGGAGAAATGTTAAAGTTATTAGGACCTTTATATTCGATAGTAAACTCCCCATCTTCAATTGTTTCAAAGGCGATTGCATAGCTATCCATTTTAGAATCGTAAGAAGTATTTTTGACTTTTGCATCTAGATTAAAGTATTTTGTAATATACTCTTTTGATTCAGCAACTGCTGTTTGTTTTCCCCAAGGGGTACCATAACTTGTGAAATAAAGAGATACACCGATAACTCCAATGATAGAAGTTAGTAAGAGAGTTCTTATTGTTACTTTTTTGTTTTTTGTATTCAATTTAGTTCCCTCCAATTAATATGAATTTATCTTAACGTATTTTCTCATAAAATACCATTTAGTAGAAAATAGTTTCACATGAAACAAGTTACAGAAAAAGACAAGGTGCATAAACACCTTGTCTTTTTCTGTCGTTACATTTGGGGAGCTTCCATTCCAGTAGCAGCCCATTCTTCTTTTGCAGGACCATATACGCCAGGGACTGTTAAGCCAGCTTGACGCATTAAAACAGTCATTTGTCCGCGATGGTGATTTTGATGATTAATGAGTGTCATCAAAAATATAGAATTCGGCATAGGACGACCAAAGAAGTCATTAATAGTAGCTAAGTCTTTATCTGTCCATTCGCCTTGAAGAGCTTCAACAAAAGCTACATTCACTTTGCGATACCCATCTGCAATTGTTTTTGCTGAAGTTGGTACAGGATAATCTTTCGTTTCTCCTTCAAACTTAAGTCCTGTCCCTGATAGCATAACAGGAAGTGCTGTAACGATATGCCAAGCGACTCTCCCTAAAGTCCAGTGCCCAGGTGCAATTTCTTGTAATAAAGATTCATCTGTTAATGTATCGAGCATCTTTTGAGTAGACTCAGCCTCGTATGTCCATGATTGTAGAAAACCTTCAATAGTTTGGTACATTATTGTTATCCCCCCTACTTATGTTCATAGATTAAGTTCGAGATACTTAATTCATTCCCTTTTTATAGAAAAAATTTCAATGCATATTGCTACAATATAAAAATAATTAGAAAATATTTGTAAAAGTGTCAGAAAACCGCCCTATGCATTCGTATATATAATGAATAGAGAATGGAGTAAAGAGTGGTGATAAGGGTGAAGGATATAGAAATAGTAGAAGGTCTTCGGAAACAAGATATGTTAGCATTACATACAGCAATTGATCGATATGGAGATTTAATTTATAGGGTAGTTCACAGTGTTTTAGATACGGCGCATAGTAAGGTGTTAGTGGATGAATGTGTTGATGATATTTTATTAATCGTTTGGTACAACATTAGTAGTTATGATGAAAATCGTGGGAAGTTTAGAAATTGGCTTATATCTGTCGCGAAATTTAAAGCCATTGATTATAAACGAAAAAGTAATAAGGTCTATCAATTACAAGAGTTTCAGCAAGAAATATATGTAGAAGGAAAAAATGTTAATTTAACAAAAGAAGAGCGAGATTGTAATTTTTTCGTTTTAATTAAAGAATTGAACGAAGAAGATAAGAAAATTTTTATAAAAAGGTATTTAGATGAATATAGCGTACAAGAAATAGCGCTTGAGTTCAGTATGACGCGAGATACGGTGTATAGTAGGCTTTCAAGAGGGAGAAAGAAATTGAAGAAGATGTTGGGAGGGAATAGGGATGAATAAAGAGAAGTTCCTTCAGGAATTAAATAATTTGCAGTATAGAGATGATTTTGTAGATGACGATATAAATGATGAAAAAATAGATGAAAAGAAAATAAATCGTACAAAAGAAGTTGTAACAAAAAAAATTTTAATGAAACGATGTCATGAGGTTGTACAAGAAGGGCTACAGGGAAGTGAAGAGATTTTATATAGTATGTTTGCTGAAAATCCTCGCGTGAAAAATTGGCAGACAGGAACAGCGATGAGCTTAGGGGTAGGCGTTCTTGCGATGAACTTCGGTATTAATAATATGCTAATCGTTACAAATGAACGATTGTACGTGTTTTTTGTAGATCGTTATTATAATGACGTTGATCTAAAAGTATGTGTATTAAATGAAATAGCTTCTATGAAAACAATATTAGACCGTAAAGGTGGAAGTGAGTTTCTGCATATAAAGTATAAAAATGATAAGGAATATGTATTGTTGGGAAATGCTGATGATTATAGAGAGTTATTTCAAATACTTGGTGGATTGAAAGTAGCGAATGGAATAGAACTAAAATTAAAGGATAAGAAATTAAAGAGACAGTTAACTTTAAAACGAAGTGTGTTCAATATAATCATGTATTCACTTGTTATATATTTTATGTACAAAGCTTATATTAATTTTATCCCGCATTAACGGGCAGTAAAAATCTCATCTCTAAGTGCGGCTGGAGAGAAGAAGGTAGATGGGGGTCGGGATGCCCGTAAAATCCTAACTGATTAAAGTTTCGCTTTATGCCATAATAGAAAAGCTGGCTTCATATATGAAGCCAGCTTTTAATTAACCTTCTTCCCACTCTTCCTCATCAACCACAAGAAATAAGGTGCTCCAAGTACAGCAACGACAAGACCAGAAGGGATTTCTTTCGGATATGCAATCGTTCGTCCGAGCAAATCAGCAATGGAAAGAAGTATTGCTCCAAACAGTGCGGAACAAACGAATAGTCTTTGATGATTCATACCAACGACGATTCGTGCTAAGTGAGGTGCAACAAGACCTAAAAAGGCAATTGTACCGACAGCAGCAATGTTAATTGATGCAAGTAGTGTCGCTAACACAATTAGAGCAAGACGCGTTTTATTTACAGGCTGCCCGAGTCCGGTTGCTAAATCATCTCCAAGTACAAGAACGTCAAGTTGTTTCATTAAGAAAAAGATAATTGGTATAAGAATAAGAGATGGATATAGAATGATATTTTCTAAGTGATTCCATCCTCTTGCATACGTACTGCCTGACAACCATGTTAAGGCCGCAGCAACATTCAAATTTGCCCTAACGATAAAGATTTGAATAATCGCTGAGCCGAGCGCTGAAATGCCAATTCCTATTAAAGCAAGAGCTGTTGGACTAAATCCTGATTTCCATGAGAAGAAGAGGACAATTCCAACTGCAAGTAGTCCACCAATAAATGCACCAATTGGTAGGAAGAAACCAGGAAGTGCAGGGAAGACATACATAATGGTTAAAGCGCCAACACCTGCTCCCGATGAAATACCAATAATAGAAGGATCGGCAAGTGGATTTCGTAATATACCTTGGAAAACAAGTCCGCTTATCGCAAGGCATGCTCCAGCAATAGCGGCAACGAGCATTCTTGGTAAACGAAGATTCATCATCATATTTTTATCAAATTGTGTTAATTGTCCTGTTATGGCATTTGTAATGCTTTCGATATAAGCGTTACTACCGATTGTAACACCAAGAGAAATCGTCACAATACAAAGCACGATAGATATAATGATTACTTTTTTATAAGAGTAATAACGGGAACTAGCTCTAGCTGTATTCGCTCCGTTATCATTCATATATTGTTTCGAGTTCATCATTCGATACACTAAATAAATAAGCCAAGGTGATCCAATCATTGCCGTGACTGCTCCGACAGGAAGTTCAGCACCGGTTGGATCTATTAATCTACCAACAACGTCTGCTCCTAGTAATAATATTGCTCCCCATAAGAAAGAGGAGAGAAGGAGGGTAAAGTGTTGCCGATAACCAATAAGGCGCATTAAGTGTGGTGCAACTAAGCCGACAAACCCAATCGGTCCAACAACAGTTACAATTACTGCTGTTAAAAAGATGGCGGCGATAAATGCAATAAACCGTGTTACTACGGTTTTCTCTCCAAGTGAAACAGCTACATCATCGCCGAGTAAGAGGACATTAAGCTTACGTGACATGAATAGTAAAACTAGGAAAGAAAAAATAATGAATGGAAATGCGAATTGAACACCGTTCCAGTTATTTTGAATAAGGGAACCAGCTCCCCATAAAAACAAACCTGCTGTTTCATTTTCATAGAAAAGTTGCATCGTTCCAGTAAAAGCTGAAAGCATTAATGTAACGACCATACCAGCTAAAGCCATACGAAGTGGAGTGCCTTTTTTTCCGCCAGAAATACGGTACACAAATAAAGCAGTAATTGCACCACCGATAAATGTGAAAAGGAGAGAGTTAATTTGTAACCCCTTCGGTAAAAAAATAGTAGCGGTTACTAGAAAGAAATATGCACCAGAATGAATTCCCATTGTACTGGCTTCAGCAAGTGGATTTTTCGTTAAAGTTTGTAAAATGACTCCAGATGCAGCAAGAGCCCCTCCAGCTAAAATGGCGATTACAGCTCTAGGTAATCGAAGCATGATTAAAGTTTGATGCTCTAGCGATTGGTTCGGTGAGATAAGAGCATCGATAATCATACTATAGGAAATATTTGCTTGTCCTTGTCCGATATGAATAAAGAAAAGGAGGAGCAAGAGAGCTGCTCCTCCTCCGAATACAAGACTTGCTCGAAGTGTATGTTGTAAGCTATTCATCGTGTAATCACTTCTTCGCTGTCATTACATCAGCTACTTGTGTTGCTAAAGATTTTGCAGACTCAGGACCACCGAAAATCCAAGTGTCGCCTTTTAATTTATACATTTTGTTTTCTTTTTTGAACTTTAACTCTTCCCAAGCAGGGTTACCTTTTAGTTGAGTGTCAAAAATATTATCTTCATCAGCTACAATGTAAATGAAGTTCGAATCTTGTACACTTTGTAATGATTCTACAGTAGTTTGTTTGAAACCATCTGCCTCTGATTTACCTGCTTCAAAAGTATTTGTTAAACCTAATTTTTTTGTAACTTGTAAAGCTGTAGAATTGTCAGTTAAGATACGGAATGTTGGCACGTTTTTAGCAGTAAATGCTTGTGCCATTGCGATGTTTTTATCTTTTAAGCCAGCTTTGTCAATTTTCGCTTTTGCATCTGCAAATGTTTTATCCATATCAGCTAATACTTTTTTACCTTCTTCTTCTTTTCCGACTGCTTTTGCAATTTGTTTAAATGTTTCTGTCATTTCTGCAAAGTGATCGTTATTGCTTGTTGATGGATCGAACATAACTGTAGGAGCGATTTGCTCTAATTCGTTTTTAATTGCTTTACCACGGAATGAAGCTGTGATAATTAAATCTGGTTTTAGACGGCTGATTTCCTCTAAGTTTGGTTGTTGACGAGTCCCAACATCTACAACATCCTTACTCGGTTTTGTTTCTGTATTTACCCATTTATTATAATTCTTAATGTCTGCCATCCCTACTGGCTGAACACCAAGTGCTAATAAGTCTTCTGAATATACCCACTCAAGTACAACAACTTTTTTCGCTGGTTTATCTAACTTCGTTTCCCCTTCAGCGTGTTTAATTGTTATAGCTTGATTTTTATTGTCCGCTTTTGTTTCTTTTTTCTCCTCTTTTTGCTGCCCGCATCCAACAGCGAATAGAAGAACTACTATGAAAATACTGAGAATTCTCTTCATCTTCTGCCCCCAAATAAAATGTTTTATTTGCAATATGCACGATAATGAAAATCGTTATCAATTACAACAACCAAATCATACTATGAGGGCATTTTAAGTGTCAATATTTTTTTAAAATTTCGACTAAGAATAACGATTTATACGGATTTTAATATATCATATTGAAATGCATACGTGTATCAAGGTTGAAGGAGCTGAAATTCCTTTCATGAGGAAGGCGAAAGTACAAGCGAAAGGAGAGCGTATTGCATGTAATATTTATTAGAATGTAAGGAAAAAACTTTGTTTATAAAAGGTTTATCCTAGAGCGGGTAGTTGATAAGGAAAATAAAAACTGATTTTTATTAGAAGGATATTTTTAATTAGTGGGTTGTACTTAAAAGATTGAACACGGGGGAGGGGTCAACATGTCTTTATGGAGTAATAATGCAAATGGATATTGTGGATGTAATAATCAAAATGGTTTACATGTTGATTCGTGCTGTTTTAGTTGCGATGGGACAGTTCCTAAGATTGGTCCAACAGGTCCAACGGGAGTAACGGGAGCAACAGGAACGACAGGTGACACAGGAGCGACAGGTGACACGGGAGCAACGGGAGCAACGGGAGTAACGGGAGTAACGGGAGTAACGGGAGTAACGGGAGCAACGGGAGCAACGGGAGCAACAGGAGTAACAGGAGCAACAGGTCCAACAGGTCCAACAGGTCCAACAGGTCCAACGGGAGCAACAGGAGCAACGGGAGCAACAGGAGCAACAGGAGTAACGGGAGCAACAGGTCCAACAGGTCCAACAGGTTCAACAGGTCCAACGGGAGCAACAGGAGTAACGGGAGCAACAGGAGTAACGGGAGCAACGGGAGCAACAGGAGCAACAGGAGCAACAGGAGCAACAGGAGCAACGGGAGC
>Ga0209025_1004561_pt1 | contig 11921 bp, 11 predicted proteins | sample AraplaMF_Col_mLB_FD_184256 | JGI IMG/M metagenome (GOLD analysis project Ga0209025, IMG submission 184256) | Arabidopsis root microbial communities from the University of North Carolina, USA - plate scrape MF_Col_mLB (SPAdes) (version 2) | ecosystem: Host-associated > Plants > Roots > Endosphere... | reverse complement strand
TAAATTCCTTTACATAATCTACGCCCACATAAGTATCCGCAACAGGAGTGATATATTTCGATATGCGCCCCGTACCGCACCCGACTTCAAGCACAACACTATTACGTTCCAAATTTAGTAATGGCAATCTGTGCTCTACTTCAAAGCTGGTCCATGCTTCGATCTTGCTTTTATCTTTGTCCCCACACAACACGACCGGAGCATCTATATCAATGGTTACTTTATCCACTGCTCTTTTTTTATAAAAATTCATCATGCTATCATAGTCAATATGGACATTTTCAGCATATACCCTTTTCATTATCCTTCACCTTCTTCTTAGACTATCTTTTCAAATCTTCAATTCCGTTCCGTCCAAAAACTTAATAGACGACGCATAGCAATGCCCATGCCGATTTTCTACCGGGGGCAATTCCATATAATCCCCATATATCAAAGACAATATATAATCATAGCCTTTCGGTGCCAAGAAAGTATGACCTTCGAATTCGACTCCTATTGACTCTGCATACCATTCACGCTTGTAGATTTGGGCAAATGTATTATGGCTCGCCAATAAACTCGTTTCTTTTTTATTGTCACGTTTAGCAAAATGCTCAAATATTAAAATAGCAAGCCTTCGCGGAATGAAAGAAAGTGCATAGTACAGTAATCTACTGAATATATTACTTTCACTTTTTTTCCCGACTCGCGACCATAGTACTTTTCTGCATAATTTACAAATAAAAAAAGACACATTCTGTTTATACTTATTAGGCGATATATTATCTAGCGGAAGAATATCCAAGAACATACCGTCATATTGCTTCATATGCTCTTGTCCTGCACGAACATAGGACGTATTTTTCAATCTCAGCTTTCCATACACCCAATTATAGTGTCTATCCGTTGTTTGGTTTTGCAAGAAAAACTTTTCCGTGTTCAGTTCACTTTTGCACACTTCGCAGAATTTATCGTAGTCTTCCCTAAACATTTGTATGTCTATATCATCATCCCAAGGAATATAGCCTTTATGCCTTATGGCTCCTATTAAAGTTCCGTATGATAAAAAATATGTAAGATTGTATTTTCTACATATTCGGTCTACTTCAAGCAGCATCGATAACATATCATCTTGTAACTTTTTTAGCTGCCCGTCATTTAATTGCAAATAGTCGATATTCTTTTTCACATTACTACACCCCGAGTGTTACCCGTTGCGTTATCTCTACTCGTATGAGATAGTATTCTTTCATAATCATCAAAATAATCGATCTCCGACCAAAACATACCTTTTATATCAATGGTGTCTATACACTTCTCTTCGACCAATGAGTACAGTATATTTTCCCACCACAATTGATGCTGCTGACTACCTATTAAGCTCTCCAGCTTGCCTCTAAACTCCTTCAAAAATTTTTCTCTTACTTTGCCAATACCCACATATTCGCAAGTTCGTTCCTTTAAAGGCAAATCTTTTCCGTATTTTTTTATGTATCCATTTTCCAACTTCAAAAAATAGTCCCCTACTAAAGTTCTTCCCGTATCCACCATCAATGCACAGTCTTTTTTTGTTTCAATAATTAAACTCAAGATATCATCATCAATGTATACGTCGCCGTTCATAATAATTGTATCTTCCGTAAGCTCTTCCCGAGCAAACCAGAAGGAGGCGATGCTATTGGTTACATTATAAAAAGGATTGTAATAATAAGTAACATCCAGCCCTTCCAATGCCTCGAAGATCTTAGTATGGCAATATCCAACGCATACGATCGGTTTAATATTTCGTTCTAACAGCATCATCACGCTTCTTCTGATCAATGGCACTCCATTTACCGGCAATACGCACTTCGGTATTTCTTCGATCATTCTTGATATTCTCGTTCCTCTTCCAGCCGCCAGCAAGATAGCTTTCATAAAATCACCTATGCCTATTTTGAATTTTCTACCTCTATGAACTTATTCCAAAAGAGTCTCATAATATCAATGCTTGCTGTAGTTACTCGAATCCAATCAGATAAGATAGGAGCATTATACGTTTTGATTAAAATATTGCTTTCTTTCAACTCCGAAAAAATTTCCTTCGGATTTTTATCGCTCTTAATAAGCACATAATTTCCATGGTTAAAGTGATATTCATAGTTGTGCTTTTCAAGTTGATCCAATAGATATTCTCGACCTTGCCGTTCTTTTTCGGTTAAATCATTAATGATTTGAGGATTGTCTAAGATTTTTTCAGCAAATTTAATCGCAAAACAATTGACGGGATACGTTGAGCATGCTTTTTTGATTTCTGCGATGCGTTCTTGATTGGCCATAATGTAACCTATCCTGCATCCGGCAATCGATAGCATTTTTGAAAATGTTCGAAATATCATGACATTATCGTATTCATTCATGTAATGCATGAAAGTGGTAGGCGAAAAATAATAATAGGCTTCATCGATTACGACCAGAGCATTATTCTCTCTAGCTTTTTCGATGATTGCTCGTACTTCATGTTCTAACCAAGACGTACCGATAGGGCTATTCGGATTCAATAAAACTACAATTCCCGTATCGCCATCAATGTTATTGAGTGTATTTTCCACACTTACGTTAAAATTCTCATCATATGTAATCGGCGCATGCACCATCCCGTACATGTTCATATAAACCGCGTACATCTCAAAGCTCGGACTGACCGAAACCACTTTTTTGCCAGACTCCCCGAACACTTCAAACAACAGACGGATTGCATCATCAGATCCGTTAGTTAAGCAAAGGTTTGTTGGCTGGCAATGCAGATAGTTTGCCAGCTTCTCTATCACTGGGGTCATTTCGGGATACATTGCCACATAATCCGGCGTTATGCTTTCCATTACTTGTTCAAAAAACGGTGCCGGCAGCCCTTCCGGGTTTTCATTCATATCCAAACGAATGTAATTTTTTCGACTTTCGCTATATGACGTTCTATATAAATTCTTTATGTTAGGATTTACGTAGTACATGTGTTATCACCTTTCTGCATCAAACATTCAGTACCCGCTGCATAAGCTCGCTCTTGATGCTTTGATGAATCTTTTCCCCGCACGTGCCGTCCGCATTACTTACACTCTTTTTAAATCTAGAGACGCGATCCTCTCTCTTGTGATCTTCCCCGCGTTCTACCATTTCAACGAACTGAGGTACAGTACAATCTTGATTCACAATATAACATCCTGAATAGTCCGCATGATAAAACCGATCCGTTGCTATCATTTGACTGTTCAATAAACCCAAAATCGGTTTTCCAGTTACAATGCACTGCAGCATAACGGAACTGTAATCACTAATGATACCGTCAGAAGCAGCCACAGCCGGATAAATATCGCTGCTGTTATCAACAATAACGTTAGCAGCTTGTTTCATCTTATTTTCCAGTATTTCTAAGGATTCTACTAGCTGTGGGCGCATTGTTTTAATTGTAATCTCTGTAAGTGGATGCGGGCGCCAAATAACGGCAAACTGATTATGATCCATAAAATAATTTAAGACTTGCTCAACTTGTTCAAACCAAGCATCAATGGATAAAAGATCGGCTATTCCCGTATTTAACAAAAACACCTTTTTGTCGCCAATTATTTTTTTCCAATAAACCGGTGTTTCTTTTGGTTCTTTGATCGCCTCAAACATGGCATCGAGTTTTGGGGATCCTAGGTCTAATAGCTTGTGAGCATCAATTCCACTAGCTATAAAAGCATGAAGTGAGTTTTTAGATTGTACAATAATTTTTGCTGCATTCATATAAGATGGGAATACGCTAAATTCAGGAGTAGCCGCACTTCCGGCCAAGAAATAAGGGACATATACTAGCATCTCCGTATATTGCGCAAGATTACCAGAAAAGAAACGACTGTTGACCATAGTAAGTATATTATAGTTATCGTAAGGGTTGTGAATGTAAATAATATCCGGTCTTCTATTCTCAAAATCATACAGTTCGAACGGTATGGTAGTTACATCTTTCGGGAAATCATTTCCCTCATAACAAAACTTTATAATTTCTCCCTGTGCATTTTTTTCATAATACGGAATGGGAACTACGTAACATGTGCAGTTCGGATCTTGATTGGCCTCTCTATATATACTTTCTAGTGCGTCCCACATCGAAGCTTTGTACGGCATAAACGCTATTTCTATGTCCGTTTTTACGTTATTTATAATTGAGGACTTCACATCAACCATTAAGCTCTTTAATTTATTAATATGAAACGAATATTTGTGTTCTTCTTTCATTCCTTCCATTAAGGATTGAACTGCTTGAACTGCTTGATGTAGAAGCTCGAGAACTTCTTCCTCCCCATTCATTAACTTCAGCAAAAATTGTAATCCATCGTTGCTATCTTGCAATATAACACTCGTTCTATCATCATTAGAATGACTCGCGTAATCAATGCCTTCTTCGATTGTAGCAATAAAATCAATAATTTGACGCTTTTGATTTAATCTCATGACTTCTCTCCAATGCTCAGCACAGTTTGTATTTCAATTCCGTTCAACTTTCTTATGTCTCGTAACCTTTAGAACACATAGCCAATTTTCGGTTGGCATCAACTGATAAATATATGTAATTAAAAATCGCAACAATTCAATTATTTTCAAGGATATCGACATTTTTGGGCATTATATTCTGTATATATTCTATCGACAAAATAAAAGAAAAGATTAATAGTTAAAACCTGAACCACTTACCGGTTTCACCCCTAATTTTCACTTCCGTAAAACAAAAAACCGACCTCATGCGGTCGGCTTTTCAAATTATGGTGGTTATCGATTTCCCCTTGTGGCTCTCATTCGCCTCCATTACTTATACTCCAATTTCCCGCATTTTCCCTGTTATTTTCTCTATCCTGCCATCTATATCCGTCCCTGTAAACTTAGGAAGATTCAACTCGCTTACGATTGCTCCGTCACGCATGAACATAATTCGCTCCGTCCGCGCCGCAACCTTGGCGTCGTGAGTGACAAGCATAACCGCAGTACCTGCTTCGTTGATTTTAGAAAAGATGTCCATAATCTCCTGTGCCGACTTCGAATTAAGCGCACCCGTAGGTTCATCGCCAAAAATAATTTTGGGACTGTTCATAAGCGCTCGGCATATCCCTGCACGCTGAAGCTGACCACCCGACACCTGTGTAATGTCGCGCTTTTCTAGCTCCGCAATGCCTACTCTTTTCATGAGTGCCCTTGCCTTTTCTGTAATTTGTGCAACATTCTTTCGATTGTCTCTCATAGAGGGAAGAATGATATTGTCGAGGATATTCAGGTTTTTCAACATCGTCGGCTGTTGGAATACAAACCCCATTTTTGTTCTGCGTATATCAGACAACTCATTCTCGCTAATCTCCGCTAAATTCTTCTCGTCCATGATGACTTTACCGCCATTTACGCCATCTGTTCCACTCAATGCGAACATCAGCGTTGATTTTCCCGATCCTGAAGGCCCCATGACCGCGACGAATTCGCCTTCATTGATTTCAACGGACACACCGTCGAGAACATTACGCTTTTCATCGCCCTCGCCGAAAGATTTTACGAGTTGATCGCCGATAATGATCTTCTTCATATGCCTACTCCTTTATACTTTCGGAAATTTTGATTTGCCCTGCTCTCGATGTACCGATGATGGTTGCGATAAGTACAGTGCCAATCATCATTAGTGGGCTAAGCAGATACGCTGACAGTGGATTGACCGTAAAATGGAACGCCGACGCCCCGAAGTAAGAGACCATTGCGCCCGCAAGTATCTCTCCGAGCGTATTGGCTAGAAGCGTTCCAAGAACAATGCCCACAATCAGTACGAACACGGAACGCGTTACATACTGCGCCTGAATATCCGAATTTGTAAAACCGAATGCCTTCATAACGCCGATGGAGTATCTGTCCTTTGCAACAAGCAGTTTCATAAACAACAAGGTAACCAGTACCGCTATCAACAACGCAACGGCAATTGCAGAATAGGATGCCTTGCCAACAGCACTGATTGTCGATCCGAATGTCTGTGTCATAAACTCATCGATGTCTGACACCTTTGCAAAAGGGAATTTGTCCGCATATTCTGAAACCTTATTACCGATAAGCGATTTGTCGGTAATCACCGCACTGATTACAACCCACATCATCTCTGCCGACTGATCGGTAAACACCGCCTTTGCGGTTTTGCCTCCGTTGGTAATGTCAGAATAAATGCCGCTTACCTTGAGATTTTTTTCTTTCCCCTCTATCACCAGAGTCATGGTATCGCCTACTTTTTTGTCTAGCTCTTTGGCGTTCATGACCGACAGCGCCACTTCATCTTCCATACGTGGAGCCGTACCCTCAGAATACTGCACCGGAAATACGGAATGGTCTCCGAGCTCAATCTTTACCCTTTCCTCCGAGCCATTCTCCATCTTTGCTTTAAATGTTTTGGTTGTGAGTACCGCATACTTGGAGATCGCGCTATCACTGCTCATCGTTTTGATCATTTCAGCTGCCTTCTCAGACATATGATCAGTCTGCTGGATATCGATGCGCATATCACTGTTGCCTATCCCCATATATTTGATGAAACTTTTCGAAGAAATGGTGTTGTAGAGGTTCTGAGGAACGATTATGATAAATGCCGAAATCACCAACACCGCAAGCATTGTGACGTATAGCTTCTTCCTCGCAAGCACATCTTTGATACCAAGGAAAACATTGGTGTGGAACAATTTGTTGTTGCTCAGGGTGAAGCGCTTTGCGCCCGAGGCTTTTTCCTGAGAGGTTCCATATCGAATAGCTTCGGCAGCGGATATTTTCCGGAAGCGTCTTAGCACTCCATTTACGAAAGCAATAATCGCCCCAAATACAAGCAGCACGCCAATTACCCCGAACAGCATAGCAAGAGAAGTGTTCTCGCTCTCTCCCATATACATGCGGATATTTTCGAGGAGCATCCCTTTGAAAACAAAAGAAAGTACATACCCGAGCAAACATCCTGCCGCTGCAATCGCCGCGTACTTCACCAGATAAATTCCCTTGATGTCAGAAATACGGAGCCCTATCGCCTTCATCACGCCAATCTCGCGGTAGTCGTCTTCGACCTTCGCAAGGAGTGTGAAGCGGATGCACATCAATGCGATTGCTACAACAAGCACGCTGACTAGAAGGATAACTCCTATCATCATCCCGTCAGAAATCGCGTTCAGTGTTTTGAAGAGAGAATATGTAATCGCTGGCCCATTCGCTTCGAGTCCAGAAGAAGCATAAGCTGTCTCGAATTCGCTTGTCTTAGACAAATCTTTGAGTCTAAACTCGATCAGATACTCGACGTTTCCTGCATGCTTTAACTCCTCATAATCATGCTTGCTGACCAGCATTCGCTTTGAAGATGCTAACGAGGAATTCATTTGCGAATCTCGAAGCATGCCCGCAACCGTGAACTCCTTCCCGCTTACGTTCGCCTTGTCGCCAATCTTCGTGATTCCGTCCTTGATGTAGCTGATTGGAACGTACAGTTCTCCGTCGGATGCTTGGATAGGACTGCCGTCAAGATTCAAGAGGAAATCGAACTTCTCGCTCTGGACAGTAAGACCATTATCCTGCACACTATTGGCAAGTGAACGATTGCCAAAGCGGAATTGCGAGCCGTCCATATTCAAAAACTCAAGCACTTGAAAGTCTTCAACATTAGCATCTTGTTCTGCAAAAGTATTCAGCCGTGCTGTGTTGAGTGCACCTGAATGCATCTGCATAAAATGCGGCGTTTTCGCCTGAACCATAAGTGTGTCTAGTGCGCCTGTTAGATTAACGATGAGAATTGCCGCCAGTGAGACAAGCATTGCCGCAGCAGCAACAAATATCATCGTTGTCAGGGTAATTGCCTTGCTCTTCAACATGTCATTACGGATTATCCTGAAATGCATACGTCACCTCTTTTCCTCGTGTTCTCCACTTTTGTTGCTAAACATTCTCATCGTGTGAATTAGACTTCCTTCTTCGGCTCCAAGCAGTCTCTCTATGTTAAAAACAAATGCCTGCATACGTAACACCCGCTCTTCAGCCGTCAACTCAACCAAGTCATCATCCAACACGGTATTTGCATAGATTACGATCATCTCCATGCATTCATATGGGAATGGCGTATTAAACATGCCCTCCTGGATGCCCTCGCGGATAATTTCCGCCAGTATCGGCGTAACGCCGTTAATGATGACCTTCTGTATTTTCTGATGCATAAGTGCGTTCTGTGGCTTGTGAATATGCTCCATTATTTCCTTGCTGCTCCCGCCGCTTATGTTCAGAGCCATGACTACAAGGATAATACGCTCGACTACGGGGATGCTCTTGTCAGCAGCGATCTCCTGCGCCGCACTTAATAGACGGACATTGTACCGCTCAATCAGCGCATCTAAAATATCCTCCTTCGATTTAAAGTGGTGATACAAGGTCCCACGTGCAATTCCGACCTTATCGAGGATATCGTTAGTACTTGCACCGTCAAATCCTTTCAGACCAAAAAGTTCATCCGCCGCATCTAGAATTTCATTTCTTCGTTCTTCGGCTTCTTTTACAATTCTCATACATCTACCTCTTCTTCCCGTTATAGACCGACTGTCTGTCTGTTAAATGGTAACATAAACCTTTCTATTAAAAAAGGACTTTTGTCACGGGAAAATTCGAATACATGGAAGGATTAACTAGTAATATGTCTCTGTTAGCGATTGTTGGGTAGTAAAAAAAGCCCAGACCGCATCAGGTCGAGCTTTCATGTCTTAGATGTTACTCAGACGCTATTTTGCCTAACCAATACTTCAAATCATTCAGTCACAGTCAGCCACTATGAGATCCGAAAGGTTTGTCTTCTCATCCACATCGTTGCAACCCACTTTTCGCCTTTGCTCACAGGTGTGCCTGCATGCAGGGTGAGTTCGTTTAATTCAGGATTACTGTAAAAATATTCGAAGTAGACCGCCATGCCTTTGTTAGGGAGCACGGATAAATTAAGCTTAGGGAAGGTCGTTTCTCCACCTTCCTCCACATCATTCAGATACATAACAAGTGTACTAATTCGATTGTTGCCACTTGCCCGACTCGTCTCAGCGAAGTAATCATAATGCGGTTTATACTCCTGACCGGGGGTATAGAGCAGCACTTGCAAACCATCACCATGCTCGATCGGAATATTCATGATTTGAGCGATTCGCTTCTCAATCTTTGCGACCGTCTCACTGTCTTCACAAAATACTCCACTGCTCGTTCTAATTTGATCGACTGAACGATCTTCCCCAATTTTGGAGCGCTGCAGCCGATCTCTTGAGAGTTCAATCAGCTCATCGCACTCTTCATCACTAAGGACATTTCCTAGTACCACAACCAAGGGCTCCTCATATTTAGCAAGGATTCGAATCTCTCGATCATCTGTCTTAATTGTGCTTCCGACATGATCAAAAATAGTACGTTCTTTCTCCGTCGCGTTCCCGATCATCCTTAGGTATCCCCCAGTTAATGACATCAATCACAAAAATAAGATACCATAAAATGGTCATTTTACTCTACTGATTTTTAGAAACATACAGCCCACTTTCACCTTTACCTCTACATTCCGAATCATACATTCCTGACTCACAACTAATACCTAGCCGCAATATAATGTTTCTAGGCTGTATGTGACGAAAATACACGGGCATTCAGTCAAACATTGTTATTGTATTGTTTTCATCTGGTGGTTTACGTTGTCTTTATAATAAAGCGTGGAACGGGTGATATCATTATGATCTATACAGCTCTTGGGGACTCCATCACATTTGGGGAAAATGCTTCTTCACTGGCTCAGTCTTATCCCCGATTGATCGTCTCTGCGTTACATTCGAAATCATGCAGAGCCCAAGGCTTTGTTCTGGCTCAGCCTGGTTGGAACAGCTATGATCTATTGGATGCTTTGATTTGGCACGGGGCCCCTGTAATCAGTCATTCCTCTGTCGTTTCGGTATGGATTGGCGGGGTGGATTTAGCCAACACAGCACTAACTTCGCTTCGAACAAATACAGCACTGGAAGTTAAACAGATGATATCAATTTATAAACGTAATTTAAGTAATATTTTTGCTCAGTTGCAAGCAGGAAGCTCTGCTCGGATTGTTTGCTGCACGCAATACAATCCATTTCCGAAAAGCCCTCTTGCTGTTGATGCGGTAAGCCAATTGAACTTTCTAATCAGTGGAATTTCCCGCCAATTTAATGTGACTGTAGCTCCCGCTCATAAGTGGTTTGAAGGAAAACAGGCAGAGCTTATCTATGGATTTCAACATGGAAAGATTGAAGATACACTAGGTGGATTTTTACCGATACACCCGAACAACAGGGGCCATCAAGTGATTGCAGCGAAGTTGGCTCCATTTCTTTTTCCGAGCAGTCCCCCGCTTTTTACTTAACGAATAAGTTTTAGTATAATAGCGAAGAATGTAACGAGTACAAATCCAAAGGAGGGATTACACATGGATATCAAAGCAAAAATTGAAGAAGTCGTTGCAAAAGTCAAGAACGATCCAGACTTCTCATCTAAATTTATGAGTGATCCTGTCTCGGCGATCGAATCTGTTATAGGGATTGACCTGCCAAATGATCAGATCAATACATTGATCGAGGGTGTAAAAGCGAAATTGACCGTTGATAAAGCCAGCGGCGTTTTTGATTCGATCAAGAAGCTGTTCTAATTTGTACATAACAAGTTGAGCAGTTCTCATACAAAGGGGATATACAAAGTCATGTGAAATGACCCGTATATCCCCTTTTTCGCATTCAAATTCCCGTGTCCTCTTAACTGAGCATGGCCAGAATTCTGAATATAAATATCTGTATGTGCATGATATGGTAATATAGGAAACTATATTTATTAGAAAGAAGGAATTGAATGATTTATAAAGCAGATCACAATGTAAGAGAAAAATTGGTGCCTATGTTCGAACATATGGATAGCACGATTATTCTCTCCTATCTCCAAGGACATATGGGTGACGCTTGGGTAGACAACCTTGATAATCCAACTGTTGCTCAAATCACTGTGGGGATTTTTGTGTTTTATGCGGGGAACCCCAACACAGAGGAAGCTGAAGAATTACTTCACAATCTTCCTGAATTTACGCTTGCAATTGTTGATTCAGATGAGTGGGAAAAGCGGATAGAGATGGTTCACCAAGGATCGTATGAGAAATTTCAACGATTCAGATTTAAAAAAGATTCTGGGGATTTGGATAGAGCACACATACAGAATCTACTGTCTGCATTACCTGAAGAATATGAAACTAAAAAAATTGATAAAGAGATAGCTAACGCCCCTTCCTTCCATGAGCTCTCAGAAGACTTTGTCAGTCAGTTTGATTCGATTGATGATTTTATGGAAAGAGGAATCGGGTATGCTATTTTACATAAAGGGCAGGTTGTTTCTGCGGCAACATCATTTAGCATCTATGATGATGGAATCGAGATCGAAATTGCGAGTCACCCTAACCATAGAAGGAAGGGACTTGCAGCTACTGCAGCCTCTGCTCTGATATTAGATTGTCTGGATAGAGGGAAATACCCGAGTTGGGATGCGGCGAATATTGAGTCTGTTGAGCTCGCAAAAAAGCTGGGATACACGTTTAAGGAATCTTATGACACATATTTTATTAATAACAAAGTGAACAGAAACCAACCTTAGATCCTCTTTATACACCTGTAATGTGTAAATCTTCTCCTTTAACTGATCATGTTATGAAATGTATTATTTTTTTGCGTATTTACAATAATGATCTAGAGGAATCAAAAAGCATGCATAATAGGATTTTAGAAGATCAAAACGTAGGAGGTAATCATGGGCAGAATCGTTCATTTCGAAATTCATGTAGATGACATGGAACGTGCTAAGAAATTTTATGGAGAGGTATTTGGATGGACATTTGAGGATTGGAGCGA
>Ga0209025_1004558_pt1 | contig 11928 bp, 10 predicted proteins | sample AraplaMF_Col_mLB_FD_184256 | JGI IMG/M metagenome (GOLD analysis project Ga0209025, IMG submission 184256) | Arabidopsis root microbial communities from the University of North Carolina, USA - plate scrape MF_Col_mLB (SPAdes) (version 2) | ecosystem: Host-associated > Plants > Roots > Endosphere... | reverse complement strand
GGTAGCTCAACATTTTCACGCGTATCAGCTTCAAGAGCCTCAGCGATATAGTTTGCAGCTACATTTGGATCAATTCTATCACCGCAAGTGTAAACATCAATACTTGCATAACCATGCTCAGGAAAACTGTGAATAGTTAGATGTGATTCTGAAATGATTACGACACCACTAACGCCATGAGGAGCGAACTTGTGAAAAGCAACTTCACGAATTTCTGCACCAGAACGTAATGCAGCATCAACAAAAGTCTCCTCAATAAATTTCATATCATTTAATTTTTCTGTGTTACAACCCCATAATTCCGAAATGACGTGACGACCCATAGTATCCATATTCATTTCCCCCTTAAATAATTTTACATGACCCCTATTGCAAAAGTATGATCAACTACCACGGGGGAAAGTTAGTCCAAAGAGGTCCTAACCCTTTAAGTAATTAGTTATACTTTTAGAAGTTCACGAAAGTTAGTATACTTTTTTTAAATTTGAATTGCAAGATAAATTTCATTTTTTTGTAATTTACTAGTTTAAATGTGAAAAAAATATGTAGAATACAAGCTATTTGCCCATGTGCCAAGCATTCTTGCAAACTTCGAAAAGACTAGCCGATTATGAAATCAGCTAGTCTTTTGTATTCGCTTACATTAGTTTGTGAAATTACGATTCTTAATTTTGAACTGGTTCAAGCTTAGAAATTTTAGAAGCAACAATTGACACTAAGTCAACTACACGTCTAGAATAACCCCATTCATTATCATACCAAGCTAATACTTTCACTTTTGTTCCACCAATCACCATTGTTGAAAGTGAATCAATAATCGCAGAGTGTGTATTGCTGTTAAAATCTATTGATACTAATGGTTCATTACAGAATTCAATGATTCCATGCATTGAACCTTTAGAAGCAGTTTCAAATACTTCATTTATTTCATCTACTGTTACTTCTCTTTTTAAATCAACTACTAAATCTACAAGTGATACGTTTGGTGTTGGTACACGTAATGCCATACCATGCAATTTACCATCTAAGTGAGGTAATACTTTTGAAAGTGCTTTAGCTGCTCCAGTTGTCGTTGGAATGATTGACTGGCTGCAAGCACGAGCTCTACGTAAATCCTTATGTGGATTATCTATATTTTTTTGATCATTTGTAAATGAGTGAACTGTCGTCATTAATCCATTTACAATTCCAAATTGCTCATCTAATACTTTGACAACTGGCGCTAAACAGTTCGTAGTACATGAAGCATTTGAAATAACATTATGTTGTTCTAAATCTAATTTTTCATCGTTTACGCCAATTACAACAGTTATATCTTCATTTTTACCTGGTGCAGTTAAGATGACTTTTTGAGCTCCTGCAGTTAAGTGCATTTTTGCTTTTTCTGCGTCATTAAATTTCCCAGTTGCTTCGATTACGATATCAACATTTAGTTCGTTCCATGGAAGTAACTCTGGATTTCTCTCGCTAATTAGGTCAACACGTTTTCCATCAACAAGTAAGTGATCTGTATTCGCTACAACCTCACCGTCAAATTTCCCATGAACAGTGTCATATTTAATTAAATGCGCTAAAGTTTCAGCTGGATAGCTAGCGTTTATCGCAACGATGTTATAATCTGCATTTTTAATTGCTTGACGGAAAACCATGCGTCCAATTCGACCAAATCCATTTATTGCTACATTTACCATAAGTAAACCCCCAATTAAGTTATACTGATTTATTATATCCCCTTAATTAGTATAACACATAACGCGGATTTTGGTTAAACTATTTACATTATTTCTATAAATTATTTTATTTTTTTTAATAAGTCCATTACTTGTTTTTTTGTTTCATCTAGATTTCCATTATTATCGATCACAAAATCTGCTCTTGCTTCTTTTTCTTTAACAGGTATTTGTGATGAAATTCTACTGATTGCCTCTTCTCTTGTTAAATGATTTCGGCCGATCACAAAATCTGCTCTTGCTTCTTTTTCTTTAACAGGTATTTGTGATGAAATTCTACTGATTGCCTCTTCTCTTGTTAAATGATTTCGTCTCATTAATCTACTTAACTGTGTTTCTTCATTTACTGTAACAACAATAACTTTTTCAACTAAATGAACTAAATTACTTTCATACAATAGTGGTATGTCCATAATGACAAGAGTCTCGCCGTTTGCTAAATATGTATTGGTTTGCTCTAACATAACTCGTCTAACTTCTGGATGTACAATGCTATTTAATTGTAAGCGCTTTTCTTTGTCATTAAAAATAATACTACCTAGTAGAGGGCGATTAATCTCTCCATTTTGTAAGACGATTTCAGGACCGAATGCCTCAATAATTTTTTTATAAGCAGGTTGTCCATTTTCAACAACTTCTTTTGCAATAATGTCTGCATCGACAATTGGTATGTTACATTCCTTCAAAACATTTGAAACTGTACTTTTTCCACTAGCAATACTGCCAGTTAATCCAAAAACTTTTCCCATTACGATCTACTCCTCACAAAGTTATAGAGGTACCAAATGGAAGAAACTCCATTCGGATACACTCTAACAGATTGAATTCACTACATTTTCATTAGTCCTAGTAAAATTAAGAATATACCTGGTAAAAACGTTAATTTCTGTAGCCAACTATTTTGTGATAGAACATTACCTAATTTCATTCCAAACAATAAAAATAGCGCACTTGCAGTTGATGTTACGGCTGCTGTTAATAATGGAGAAAAACCAAGCATTGATGCACCAATACCAGCTCCAAACGCATCAAGAGAAAGTGCAAAGCCTAATAACATCGCTTCTAATCCATTAATACTACCAGAACGATCTAAGTCTGCAGCTGTTGGCTTTTTGAGTATTTTCACAACAATTCCGAGCACTTCAATTTCGAAATTGATAATTGTATCTTCAGAATCATTTTTTTCCTCAATAACTGAATTTGACCCTTTGTTTGATCGATAAAATTGAAATAAAACCCATAAGCCTATACAAACTAGTACAAATCCACCAATTCTTTTCGCTATGATTGGTGAGAAAAAGTTCGTAACCGCATGGCCAATCCCCATTGAGGTCATTAAAATAATCCCTGAGCAAATTGCAATTGTAATAATTGATTTCATAGGGATCTTAACTTTTCTAAGCCCATAAGTGAAACCAACACTACAGCTATCTAGGCTTAATGCACATGCTAGTAGAATTAATGATAGCATATTTACCATAAAAATAGGCTCCTCTCTTTCGTACTCACGTTATAGTATGAAAGAGAGGAACCGTATGTTAATTTTTTTTAGGCTGACAGTTTGGACAATACGAAGTACCTCTTCCGCCAACTGTTATTTTCTCTATTTGCTGGCCACAATTTACACATTCTAAACCTTTACGGCCATAAACTTTAATAATATCTTGGAAGGTCCCAATTTTCCCTTGCGAATTAACATAAGATCGAATTGTACTCCCACCTAGATCGACAGCTTCTTGTAATGTTTCAGTGATAATCCTTGCAAGTTCTTTGATTTGTTTTGGCTTTAATGCTGATGCAATCGTTTCAGGATGAATACCTGCTCTAAATAATACTTCATCAACATAAATATTCCCAAGACCAACTACTAACTCCTGATCCAATAAAACAACTTTTATTTTTCTATTTGACTGTCCAATCTTCATCTTCAAATAATCAGCGTTAAATTCATCTGAAAAAGGCTCTGGGCCAAGCTTAGCTAATGGTGGCTGGAATTGCTCCTCACCTTTAACAAACAAATGCATCGTACCGAATTTACGCACATCTTGATAGCGAAGCTCTGTATCATCGTCAAATAAAAATCTCACATGAGTGTGTGCTGCGACAGGTTCATCAGCAGGAAAGACACGATATTTCCCTTCCATTCTGAGATGTGAAACAAGCGTAAAATCCTTTAGCTGAAATAAAAGAAATTTTCCTCGGCGATGAATATCTTCAATAGTTTGTCCTTGTAATAATAACTGAAATTCTTCAATATCCTTAGGTTGTTTAATGATATTTTCCCATGAAACAATTACTGACGAGATCGTCTTTCCAACGACTAAATCAAATAACGTTCTTCTTACCGTTTCAACTTCAGGTAATTCTGGCATTTGCATTACTTCCATTCTATTTATTTTGCTTCAAACCATGATTCACCAGAGTTGTAATCCACTTTTAAGGGAACAACTAACTCAACAGCATGTTCCATAACTTCTGGTACTAGTTTTTCTAAAATGGCTAATTCTTCTTTTGGCGCTTCTAAAATTAATTCATCGTGTACTTGCAAAATTAATTTAGCTTGAAGCTTTTCAGATTTTAAGCGCTCATCTAATAAAATCATCGCTTTTTTAATAATATCCGCTGCACTACCTTGAATAGGAGTGTTCATTGCAGTTCGTTCCGCAAAACCTCGAACATTAAAGTTTGAGCTTGTGATTTCAGGAATGTAACGACGTCTATTTAAAATCGTACTAACAAATCCATCTAATTTCGCTTTTTGAATGATATCTGACATATAATCTTTGACTTTAGGGTAACTAGCAAAATATTTTTCAATAAATACTGAAGCTTCTCGACGAGTAATACCAAGTCCTTGAGATAACCCATAATCACTTATTCCATACACAATTCCGAAGTTTACTGCTTTCGCTTGTCTTCTCATATTACTCGTTACTTCGTCCTCATTTACATGAAATACATCCATTGCCGTTTTTGTGTGAACATCAAAATCATTTTTAAATGCTTCCATTAGATTTTCATCTTGTGCAATATGTGCTAGAACTCTTAATTCGATTTGTGAATAATCTGCTGCAAAAATGACCCAGTCTTTCTTTGAAGCAACAAATGCTTTTCTAATCTTTCTACCTTCTTCCAAACGAATCGGTATATTTTGAAGGTTTGGATCAATTGAACTTAATCGACCAGTTTGTGCTAATACTTGGTTAAATCGTGTATGAACCTTTGAATCAGCTGCATTAATGACCTTCAATAACCCTTCAACATAAGTAGAATTCAATTTACCTACTTGTCTAAAGTGTAAAATCATTCTAATAATTTCATGTTCGGATTCTAATTTTTCAAGTACATCTGCTGAAGTTGAATATCCTGTTTTTGTTTTTTTACCTGAAGGCAACTGTAGCTTTTCAAATAAAATAACACCTAATTGTTTCGGAGAATTTATATTGAACTTTTCACCTGCAAGTTCATAAATTTGCTCTTCAAGTTCTTTTAATTTACTTGCCAGTTCAGTGCCCATCTTCTTAAGTGTTTCTTCTTGAACAGTCACACCTTCAAATTCCATATCTCCAAGAATAAACGTTAAAGGGAGCTCTAATTCTGTTAAAAGCTCATATTGGCTATTTTTACGAAGCGATTCTTCAAGCATTACCTTCAACTTACTAATAGCGATTGTTTTTCGAACAACATAATCTGCTAATAATTCTTTAGCAGGCTGTGCTTGTTTAGCCCCTTTACCGTAAATTGACTCTGCTGTTTGAATTGAAAAATTTATTTTACCATTGATCAAATCAGAGAATTCTTTATTTGACTGAGCTGGATCATTTATATAGGAAGCAAGTAGTGGATCAAAATCTACACCTTTTAAATGTATTTCTTTCCACTTTAAAGCCACATATGCTCCTTTAGCATCATAAACATTTTTCTTCGCTCGTTCATCCTCTAGCCATGTTTTAAAAACATCAGATTCTAATCCAACAGTTGTCGGAATAAAGAAATGACCTTTTTCATTAGATAAGCCAAAACCTTGAATTACCTCAGTATGATAGTTCTCACCGACCATCTCAACAATTAAGCTAGAATCATTGCTTAAGTGATCTTCACTAATTGTTTCAAGAACCTCAAACTTAATTTCTTCTAATTCTTCTGTTGGTTCATTTTCAAGCGATACGCCTAATTTTGTAAGTAATGATGTAAATCCAAGTGATTTAAAAAATTCTGCCACCTTGTCCATTTCAGCGTCTGGTCGTATCGTATCATTCACCGTTAATTCAATCGGTGAATCTGTATTAATTGTAGCTAATTCTTTACTCATTAATGCTTGTTCTTTGTTTTCACTTAAATTTTGAAGTAATTTTGCACCACTTACTTCATCAATATTTTCATAAACACCTTCAACAGTTTTAAATTGTTTTAGCAGTTTAATCGCTGTTTTTTCACCAATTCCAGGAACCCCTGGAATATTATCAGACTTATCGCCCATTAAACCTTTCATATCAACAATTTGCTCAGGTGTCAGTTCATATTTATCTAAAATTGCTGCAGGTGTATATTCTTCAACCTCTGTAATCCCTTTTTTCGTCATACTGACTGTAACTTGCTCATCTACAAGCTGTAATAAATCTCGGTCTCCCGAAATGACCTTTACTTCATAGTCTTCCTTTGAAGCTTGCTGTGCCAATGTACCTATAATATCGTCAGCCTCATAGTTTTCTAATTCGTAGCGTGCAATTCCATACGTATCTAATAATTGTCTCACTAGTGGAAACTGCTCACTTAATTCAGGTGGCGTTTTCTGTCTTCCACCCTTATATTCTTTAAAGGTACTATGTCTAAAAGTTGTTTTCCCCGCGTCAAACGCTACTAGCATATGACTTGGTTTTTCATCTTCAAGAATTTTCATTAACATCATTGTAAAACCATAAATTGCATTCGTATGTACACCTTTATCGTTACTCAAAAGTGGTAAAGCAAAAAATGCCCTATATGCAATACTATTTCCATCAATCAGTATTAGTTTCTTTTTCAAAATAAATCCTCCATATCACTAAGAAATGAGTAAGGCGTTCTCTACATCATAAAAAATAATGTAAAGTTACGCATATTAACTCGCATTTAACTAATCTCAATGTGCGAATTTCATCTTTCCTGTTCTATTCATTTTATCTATATTTTACCATGAACTAATCACAAATGAAAAAGAGGTAGTCTAAGGAATCTTATTTTCCAAAAGAATCATATCTCCAAAGGAGTGAACTTCTTTTAAGAAATAAAATCTTAGAACTTCCTCTTTATTAATCGTGTAGTTCTCTTTCAAAAATCAATTCGACACTGGCACCTTCTTGTACTTTTTGATTATTTAATACTTGGTGCAATCGCCAACCACTTTTTGCGTAATTACCAACTACATCATAATAATGACGGTTTGAGGATTTAGTGTTAACTTTAACAAATTCATATTCGTACATTGGCAACCCTCCACACTCAGTTCTTATAATCATAATTTCCCCAAATTTAAGGAAAGTAACATCAACAAAAAATGAAAAATAAAGTAAACAAAAAAATCCCGAGAGCATTGCCTGCTCTCGGTTTCATTCTAACTCCTTGGATGAAGGGGTTTTCATCATTACTATAACAATTTTATATTAACGATAATTAAATCTACTGTAAAATCCTTGTAAATTATTACAAATTAATATGTTTATTCAGCGTTACAATAAATGATGTACCATGGCCTAACTTGCTTTCAACTTCAATTTTCCCTTTATGAGCCTCAACAAGATGCTTTACGATCGCAAGGCCTAACCCCGTTCCTCCAGAGTTTCTACTTCTCGCTTTATCAACTCGATAAAAACGTTCAAAAATACGAGATATCTCTTCTTTACCAATTCCAACTCCAGTATCATTTACACGTACAACAATTTGATCATTCGTTTCTGAAGCTGTAATAAAAACTTTACCACCAGTAGGAGTATAATGGATTGCATTATCAATTAAATTAATAAAAACTTGTTTTAATCGAAGTGCATCCGCATTGACAACTAGCGGTGTTTTTAAATAAAGTGCAAAATCAATATCCTTTTCTTCGGCTTTTTGAATTAGCATCTGTTGAACTTCTTCAATAATGAGTTTTACAGATACATCTTCTCTATCTAATTTAAAATTTTGTTGTTCAATTTTTGAAAGGTCTAATAAATCTTGAATTAATGATTGCATCCGATCACTTTCAGTTAAAATGATTGATAAGAAATTTTTACACAGCTCTTCATTTTCCATTGCACCATCAAGTAAAGTCTCAGTAAAACCTTTTATTGATGTAATTGGAGTTTTAAGCTCGTGAGATACATTCGCAAAGAAATCCTTACGTACTTGTTCAAGTTTTTTCAATTCGCTAATATCATGGAAAACTAGCACGATCCCTTTCCACTCATGGTTTATACCAATGATTGGTGCCCCGTAAACTTCAAAGTGTTTTCTTTCAATTGAAAGTGGTAAGATGATTTGCTTCCTTACTTTTACTTCCTTTAGAAAAATTTCTTCAACAATTTCAACGATTTCTTTATGCTTAAATGCATCATAATACAATTCACCAATGATGCTTCTAGAATCTACTTTAAATATTTCTTTATAAGTTTTATTGATTAGATTTACATGTCCTCTACTATTTATGAGTACAACACTACTACCAATATTATGAATAAGTGTATTTAACCGATCTTGTTGCATTTCTTGTTGTGTCGTCATTTCTTGGAGATTTTTTGCCAATACATTCATTGATTGACTCAACATTGTTGTTGTTTCATTACTTTCAGTAAATGTTCTAGCTTTATAATTCCCTTTAGATAACTCAATAGCGACTTGTGTAATGTCATCAATTGGTTTAGAAAATTGATGAGAATATCGAATGACTAGTACAATAATCGTCATTAGAACAAAACCTAATAAGGAAATTAATAAGATCCAAATACTTCGATAAACTTCATTTATTGATTTAATTGAGTAATCAATTAGAAGATATCGCGTATCCCCATCATTGTTTACTATTTTTTTACCGTAGAATTTTTCACTATCATCTTCATGTTTTAGTTTGATGGCTTCAATACTTTTATCCAAATTTTTAAAGAAGGATGCTAGCGTACTTTTAGATAGTTTGAATTCGTTAGTAGATTTTGCCACCAAATGACTTTGATCATCGTATAAAAATACTTCAATATTCAAGTCTTTTGAAATACTGTCCATCGTTTTTACGGTAATTTCGTTTGGAGTAGATTCTATAAAAGAAGCAATTAAATTAGTCTCTTTCTCGATTCTTTGGTCATAGCTTGTCAAATAGAATGACTTAAAAGTCTGACCAAGGATTACCCCTAGGATTACTAAAATAACGATGATAATACTTGATAAACCATAAAGCAATTTCTGATTCAGTTTACTCATTGAATCTCGGTTCCTCTAGTTTATAACCTAATCCTCTAATTGTTTTTATGTATTGTGGTTTTTTCGAATCTTGCTCAATTTTTTCTCTTAAATGACTAATATGGACGTCTACAATTCGAGTATCTCCAGCAAAATCATAGTTCCAAACCGCACTTAATAACTGGTCTCTTGTTAATACTCTTCCTTTATTTTTCGTTAAATATAATAATAGCTCAAATTCCTTAGGGGTTAATTCTAAAATTTGTCCTTGGAAATAAGCTTCATAGTACTCTGGTAATATTTTCAAATCTGCAATAATTAATGTATCAGTTTCATCATTCGTTTCAACCGGAGTTTCAGTAATTTTACTTCTTCTTAAAATCGCTTTAACTCTTGCTACAACTTCCCTAGGGCTAAATGGTTTAGTCATATAGTCATCAGCGCCTAGTTCTAGGCCAAGGACTTTATCAAATTCATCGTCTTTTGCTGTAACCATTAAGATCGGTGTTGTATTTCTTTGTAGACGTAATTCTTTACAGACTTCCATACCATCTTTTTTAGGTAACATTAAATCTAGCACTATTAATTCTGGTTTTTCATCAGTTGCTTTTTGCAATGCTTCATCCCCATCGATTGCTGTAACAACTTGGAATCCAGCTTGTTCTAAGTTGAACTTAATTAAAGTTAAGATATGTTCTTCATCGTCTACTACAAGAATTTTATTGTTCATTACAAATTCCTCCAGGCTTTATTAGAAAACCTTCATCCATTTATCTCTATATCTTTTTTAATCATACTAAAAATTCTGTATTACGTAAATTTAAATACTTATTCTTTATTTTGCCTAGTAGTGAAAAATTTATTGATTGTATGTGCTACCACATTTGATAAAAAAACAAAAAAAGAATGTCATATGACATTCTTTCAGACTAAGTATAATAAATTTGATATTCAGACTGATTGCAAACGCATGTCCTTAGAGGCGTGATGCCTGATAAGAATCGGTGTTACCTTAGATGTTAATCATCACCGCAAAGCGATTGATTCTGCTAAGAAAGCGAGTGTTTGGTGGGAAGTCTGACATTCTTCTTAAAAGTTATCGTATAAAAGACTATTTGATTGCTCTACTGTTGGTGGAATAACTGTAATATTACCTGATGCAATTTTAAGTTGCGATTTATTTAAAACGCTTACATTTAATGATACTTCTTTATTTTTCAAATCAATATCCACTACTTCGAAATGAATTGAAATTGTTTCATTATGGTGTAAGTGGTGATGATATTCCATTTCTTTTTTTATTTCGTGGCTACCAGGACCAGGTAAGTGCTTTGTCACTGCTGCTGATACCATCCCACTAATTAAAACACCAGGAACAATCGGTTTCTGGAATTTTGTTTGTGATGCATAATTATATTCTGTATATAAAGGGTTTGTATCTCCAGTTAATGCGAGGTATAAATAAATATGTTTTTCTTCTATGTGTTCTGTAACAATTAACTTTTCACCAATTGATAATTCTTCAAGTTTTCGTCCGATTTTTGCTCTTTTTGTTAACATATTGAACCCCCTGTTTATCTTAATATTTTAAAAATTCTATAAACATTGTCGATATTCCTGCTTTTATTTACATTTTACCCAATAAATCTACTTTATTTTTATATTTATAAATAATAAAAAGGCTTGGTTTTACACCAAGCCTTTTCGTAACTATTAAGCTAAGACGTTCATAACGTTTTTTACTGCTTCAACTGAACGATCTAATGCTGCTTTTTCATCAGCCGTTAAATCTAATTCAATAATTTGCTCAATACCATTTCCACCGATGATTGTTGGGACACCTAAGTAAATACCTTTATATCCATACTCACCTTCTAAGTAAGCGATAGTTGGTAATACACGGCGTTGATCTTTAAGGATTGCTTCAACCATTTCTACTAATGAAGCAGCTGGTGCATAGTATGCACTACCATTTCCTAATAGGTTAACGATTTCTCCGCCACCCTTACGAGTACGTTCAACAATAGCATCTAAACGTTCTTTTGGTATTAAGTTTTCTAATGGAATTCCACCTGCATAAGAGAAACGCACTAGTGGTACCATATCATCACCATGTCCCCCAAGAACGAAACCAGATATATCTTTAACAGATAAGTTTAATTCTTGTGCAACGAAAGTTCTGAATCGAGCTGTATCAAGAACACCTGATTGTCCAATAACGCGATGTTTCGGAAAACCAGATTCTTTGAATACTGTATATGTCATTGCATCAACAGGATTCGTTAATACAACAATTGTACAGTTAGGAGAGTGCTTAACGATTTCGCGAGTAACTGCCTTCATAATGTTAGAGTTTGTTGAAACTAAATCATCACGGCTCATACCTGGTTTACGAGCAATTCCAGCTGTGATTACAACCACATCTGAGTTTGCTGTGTCAGCATAATCGCTTGTACCGATTATGTTTGCATCAAATCCTTGTACAGGACTTGCTTCAAGCATATCAAGCGCTTTACCTTTTGTAGGATTTTCTAATTGAGGAATGTCTACGATTACTACATCCCCTAATTCTTTTTGAGCAAGCAAGAAAGCTGTTGTAGCACCTGTAAATCCAGCACCTACTACAGAAATTTTACGTCTACGAATTGACATGTTAAATACCTCCCTTATGTTTACTCTTTAATTATACAAGAACTGATTCCATATTAGAAATTAATTCATTTGCAAATTCTGAGCATTTCACTTCAGTTGCGCCATCCATTAAGCGAGCGAAGTCATAAGTTACAAC
>Ga0209025_1004555_pt1 | contig 11935 bp, 10 predicted proteins | sample AraplaMF_Col_mLB_FD_184256 | JGI IMG/M metagenome (GOLD analysis project Ga0209025, IMG submission 184256) | Arabidopsis root microbial communities from the University of North Carolina, USA - plate scrape MF_Col_mLB (SPAdes) (version 2) | ecosystem: Host-associated > Plants > Roots > Endosphere... | reverse complement strand
ACCATTAAAATAGGCTCAAGGTACTGTAAAGCTGGAGCCTTTTGCTTTCGATAGTGAAACACAGCTACAAAAGTTTCCCACCTCGCATAGTGGAATCACAGTAGGCTATTTGTCATAAAGTTAGGTAACACTAAATAAAGAAAAGGATTTACAAATAAAGTAATGGAATATCGTACATTTAGTAAATACTAGTCTACGTCTTTTTTTCGTCCAATATGCATATAATTAGACTATATTAACTTTTTTCCAACTTAAAACGTCAAAAAGAGGGATAAATTTTTTTGCAAGAGAGGACTTATGTATGGAAAAAAATACGAAACGCTCTAAGGAAAAGAAGAGCAAGAAGAAAATTTGGCTCTGGATAATAGGTAGCTTATTAACAATTTTTTTAATTTTTATAGGTACTGCTTATTATACAATCCAAAAAACAATGAATAAAATAAATACACCATTAGTTGAAGCGACAGGTGATGAAAATGAAGTACAAAAAATAGTTACAAAAAAAGACCCATTTTCTGTGTTAATGCTTGGGGTGGATGAACGTAAAAATGATAGTGGACGTTCAGATACGATGATTGTCATTACGGTGAATCCTGAAAAACACACGATGAAGATGCTCAGTATACCTCGAGATACACGTACAGAAATAATTGGCCATAATTCCGTCGATAAAATCAACCATGCCTATGCATTTGGAGGCGTCCCGATGGCGGTCAACACGGTAGAGCATTTTTTAGATATACCAATTGATTATTATGTGTTTGTTAATATGGAAGGCTTCCTGCAAATTATCGACACGATTGGTGGGGTAACGATTGATAATGACATGGATTTAAGCTATAACACATACCATTATCCGAAGGGTGAGATCACTTTAGACGGTGATAATGCGTTAATTTTTTCACGTATTCGTTATGAGGATCCCCGCGGTGATTTTGGTCGTCAAATTCGCCAACGACAAATTATTGAAGCGGTTCTGAAAAAGGCCTCGACGCCATCTATATTGTTAAAGGCTACAGATATGCTTGATGTAGTAGGAGAAAATGTTCGTATGAATTTTACGATGAAGGACTTAATCCAACTACAAAGTATTTATAAACAAATGGATGGTAATATTGAGCAGTTGTCGTTTAAAGAGGGAGATGGCAAAAGGATTGGCAACATATGGTATTTTATCCCTAAAGAGACAGAGCTAGAGAAAATCAAATCGGATTTAAAAGTCCATTTGCAATAAATGCTTAGGAGTGACAACTTCAATACTATAGCTGTAAATCTATTGACAATGAAAGGAGGGAGATCAATGAATGGGAGGACCCAGGTGCTTAGGTATACAGCTGTAAATAATTGCATGCAAAGCTATGTACCTAAGCGTAAGGTTCAACAAAGTCGAGTCGGTTCAGCTATGCGACATTTACAACTATTGTGTTTGAAAATTTTCATGTAAAAAATAAAAAAATCATTCAGGTAGGGTGCATGCCTAGTTGAATGGTTTTTTTATGTCTTTAGATATTTGAAATTTCAGAATACAAGTGTATAATTTTATTAGAAATGGTCGAGGGAGTGATTGTGTTGATTATAGGCACAATTTTATTAGTAGTTGCATTACGTGCGGGTATTGGTTTAGCGCTCGACTTAATTAATAGCAGCATCACTCTACTACACAAAGTAACCATTCATACTCGAAAAACAAAAGAATAAAATGCATCTAGGCAAAGCTAAGGCTTTGTCTTTTTTTGTGGCCCATTACCCCAAATTAGGATGTCATTTGTTGAAACGTATGAACGGTTTTTGGATTGACCCGAATAGTTTCTTTTGGACCTGAGCAGATCTTTGGTTGACCCGATCAGATTTCGATTGGACCTGAGCAGATCTAGGGCTGAACTGTCACAGATGAGACCATGGAGCTCAAGTGAAATTGATCATCCAAGCTTCTAGTCGGAACGGAAATCAACCTCACTTTATGGTGATGAGTTATTTTTGTGAATTTGGAACAATTTATGTGATTAATTCGTCAATATACTGTAGAAAATGTTATACTATAAAAAAACAGTATCGGGGAATGAGCATGCAACAAGAGAAAACAAGTTTCAAAAAAGAAATACTATCTTATCTTAAAATTATTGTGATTACAGCTATAGTTGTTTTAGGCTGTAAGCAATTTTTATTTGCACCGATTAAAGTGCAAGGGGCTTCTATGTACCCAACTTATCATGATAAAGATATTATTATTGTAAGTAAAACGAGTAAAATTGAACGCTTTGATCAAATTGTTTTTCAATCACCAACAGAAGATGAACTATATATTAAACGCGTGATTGGCCTACCAGGTGATACAGTTGAAATGAAAGACGATGTTTTGTATGTAAATGGTAAAGCTTATAAAGAAGATTATGTGAATCGTCAAACAGATGATCCGAATCAATTACGTATTACAGAAAATTTCAATTTAGAGCAATTATTAAATGAAAAAAAGGTTCCTGAGGGTAAGTATTTTGTACTGGGGGACAACCGTTTAAGAAGTTCTGATAGCCGCCATTATGGCTTAATTTCTAAAGATGCCATCTATGGTGAAGCTAAATTAACAGTATATCCGTTTAATCGTTTCCATATTGGTCCAAAATAAAATAAATTAACTGTTAGTGAAAAAAAGAGTTGCCTCTTTTTTTCACTTTTTTAGTTCGCTGATAATGGTTTACAATCTTTATAAGTGGAGTAATAGACACAAACTGTTGAATTTTCAACTGTTTCTTTTATGGGGATTTGCTGTTTGCTGAGACTAGGAGAAATGATTGCTTGTTTATCGATTGAGAGCTCTTCTACTACTGGTTCTACACCATAAAACAACAATAAAAAATAGCATACTAAACCTAATATACGCAAACAATCACCTCGCAATGATCTGGTATATTAGTATGTATGGTCAAACTTAAGAAAATATAAGTAAAATTTGAAAATTTCTCTCTTTTGAACTGTTTTTTTGTTAGGAAAACGTTTGCAATTCAATGATTGAAAGTGCTAGAGTGAACCAATTTTATGGATGATAAGGAAGAGAGAGATGAGTTTAATAAAAAATTGTTGTCATGCAAAATTCAATATGCTAATATAGCTAACGTAAATATATGAATCTGTATAACCTCAATGATATGGATTGAGGGTCTCTACCAGGAACCATAAAATCCTGACTACAAAAATTTTGCTTCATTTTTGTAGTCAGGATTTTTTTATATCTCCCTACTAAAATGAAAGCGTAAACAGAAGGGTGATTACTATGAATTGGAGAGTATATATTCTTGCCGTTACTACCTTTGCCGTAGGATTGGTGGAATTAATTGTAGGCGGTATATTACCTACAATTGCAGAGGATTTAAATGTGTCCTTAGCAACAGCGGGACAATTAATTACAATATTTGCTCTAGTCTATGCAATATCTGCGCCTGTCCTTTTATCGTTAACTGCAAAAGTGGAAAGGAAGCGCCTTTATCTTATTTCTTTATTTATTTTTACTTTAGGTAATGTTATGACGTTTTTTAGTACGACATTCTTGATTGTCATGATTGCTAGAATTTTTACAGCTATGAGTACTGCATTGGTCATCGTCTTATCTTTAACAATTACAACAAAAATTGTTGAACCAAGGCATCGTGCAAAAGCTTTAGGACTTGTTTTCATAGGTGTAAGTTCTGCACTTGTTATCGGTGTGCCAATGGGAATATTTGTGTCAGAAGCATTTGGATGGCGAGCTGTGTTTTTAGGAATAGCGCTTCTTTCAACTATATCTATGATTCTAATTGCGTTACTGCTTGAAAAAATGCCAGTTGGGGAAGTTGTCCCATTAAAGGCTCAAATTAAATCATTAGCCAATTTAAAAATCCTTAGTGCACAATTAACAACACTATTTATGCTTGCAGGTCATTATATGCTTTACGCGTATTTAACACCATTTTTAATAGAAGCATTTGATATGAGCGCTTCTTGGATTAGTATCTGTTATCTAATATTCGGGATAGCGTCTGTTAGTGGGAATGCTCTTGGTGGTTGGCTAAGTGACAAAATTGGTACTGGTAAAGCCATTCTAATTGTTGTCTCTACATTTGCCGTTGTATTATTTAGTATTCCTTACACAATTATTGCTTTACCACTCTTTTTAGTCGTAACAGTTTTATGGGGTGCACTTAGCTGGGCACTTACACCGCCATTACAAAATTATTTAATACAAGCTGATCCAAAAACTTCTGATATTCAACAAAGCTTAAATACAGCTGCATTACAAATCGGTATCTCCATTGGGTCAGCTGTTGGCGGAGCTATGTTTACTGTTACAGGATCGGCTACGCATTTAGCTAGCTTCGGTGCCATTTTAGTTTTATGTGCTCTAGGCTGTGCTATTTTCTCTCTAAAAAGAGCGCCAGTTTCACATGAGGCTGAGCTAGGGCTGAAATCGGCTCACAATAATTTATAGTTTAGAGTGGCTCATCGGATGCCTGAGGTCGGAACGGAAATCAACCACACGTTATGGTCTTGAACTTTTAGAGTGGATTTTTTGGATTGAATATCCAGGGAATACTACTGAAAAAGAAGGACAAATATATAAAGAGATAGAATGTAAGTTTAGAGGAGGTTGGTAAATACATGCAGATAGATTTAACTTCTTTCAGCGTGTGTCCAAACACTCGCTGAAATAGAGGAACTCAGTCTAAGAACGCCACGTCCTGTGGCAACGACTGAGTGACCAACATCGTGTTGGCCTAAAGCCTCCGGCGGATGTCACGGAATCGGAAAGGAGTTCTTTGTGCTAGCACAAAGCCGATTCCGGACGCAATTATGCCGAGGCATAATTGATCAGAATTTAAAGGATCAAATGTGAAAGTTGTCGCAACGATTGACCAGACGCTTTACCGAAATGTGGGTGCTATTATTTTATATGAAGAGGATTCACGCACTTTATCTGTACGAAAACTAAAACGAAAAATCGCTGATCAATATATACCAACAGACGAACTCGAAAACTTTATGTTTGACTCGCAGGCAGATGCTATAAAATTTACTCATAAGCTTACTAGAATGAGTGCACTCGATTATTTGTTAGTCGCAAATAAAACAATAGAATAATTGCAAGACTGGCCTATAGGGCGTCTATGCATGTGACGAAGGGCATTTGGAGTAGCCATATTCCAAATGTCTTTTTTTGTGCTCACATTTGGCTTAATGGTCTACAGTGGGGATGAAGAAAACCCCGCTGATTCAAGCTTCACTTTATATTATATTTTCACCTATAAACAAATATTTAATTTCTATATCGATTATTATCATACTGGAATAGGCTAAGGAATAGATTGTTGTAGTTAAAGTATTTTAGGGGCTCGAGTAGATAGAGAGTCTGATGATTCAATACTATTTTTAGGATATATAAGTTTCTCTCTGCCTAAGATAGATAATTCAAAGGGGTCTACTGTTGGGAATCTAACATATTAACAAATAACAGCATTTTCTCCTGAATTCAGTAGTGAGAAGGAATTCGGGATAGGGTGGCTGCTGTGAGTTACTTAATAATTTCAAATGGAGGGGGAATCGAATGTCAGAATATCATCAACAATCATCAGCTGAAGTTATGAAAAATTTGAACGTGACAGATCAAGGATTGAGTGATTATGACGTTCAAAAGAGGCAAGAAGTATATGGCTATAATGTATTAGAGGAAGGAAAAAAAACTAGTGCATTCGCCGTTTTCTTTGGACAGTTTAAAGATTTATTAGTCATTATTTTAATCATCGCTGCTTTCGTCTCATTTCTATTAGGGGAAGTAGGAAGCACGATTGTGATTATGATTGTTGTTATTTTAAACGCTATTCTAGGCACTGTACAGCATGTCAAGGCAGAACAGTCTCTGGATAATTTAAAAGCCTTAACCTCTCCAATTGCCAAAGTAATGCGAAATAATCAGCTAATTGAAATTTCTTCGGAAGATATAGTCGTTGGAGATCTTCTTTATTTGGAGGCTGGCGATTATATAAATGCAGATGGGAGATTATTAGAAAGTCATAATTTGCATATTAATGAAAGCTCGCTGACAGGTGAATCAATTGCTGTAGCGAAAAGTATCGACCCTATCAAGGAAGGTAATGTAACTGTTGCTGATAAAAAGAACATGGTATACTCTGGAAGCTTTGTGACAACTGGTCGTGGTATTGTCATGGTGACAGCTATCGGAATGCAAACTGAAATCGGCAAAATTGCAAATTTACTAGATACGGCGAAAGAAAAGAAAACACCTTTACAAGTAAGTTTGGATCATTTCGGAGAAAAATTAGCTTTAGGGATTACAATAATCTGTTTAGCGATTTTCGTAATTGACCTTGTTAGAGGGCGTGCGCTAGTAGAATCGTTTATGTTCGCGGTTTCACTTGCCGTTGCAGCAATTCCAGAAGCGTTAAGCTCGATTGTTACCATTGTACTAGCTTTTGGGACACAAAAAATGGCGAAGGAAAATGCCATTATTCGAAAGCTTTATGCTGTTGAAAGTCTTGGAAGTGTATCTGTCATTTGTTCAGATAAAACAGGAACATTAACTGAAAATAAAATGGTTGTACAAGAGGTATATGTGGATGAAAAAATTATTCCACATGATCAGCTACAGACTAGAAATGCAGTTGAAAAAGATTTAATGTTAAAGGCAATATTATGTAGCGATGCTGTGGAAAGGGATGGCAAGGAAATCGGTGATCCTACTGAAATGGCACTCGTAAAACTAGGGAAGCAATATGGTTTTGACGAATTACTGGTAAGAGATCATTTTCCAAGGGTGGCCGAAATCCCTTTTGATTCAGATAGAAAGCTCATGAGTACTGTAAACAATATCAATCAGCAATCTATTTTGATTACAAAAGGAGCACTAGATGTCCTTCTTCCTAAAATTATAAAAATAGAAACTTCAAAAGGTATAGTTAATATTACAAAACAACAACGCCAAAAAATCGAAGCGGTAAATCGTGATTTTTCTATGAATGGGTTAAGGGTGCTAGCAGTAGCTTACAAAGAAGTAAAGGGAAATCAAGCAATTGATGCAAGGGCTGAAAAAGATTTAATCTTTGTTGGTTTAGTCGCGATGATGGATCCGCCAAGAAAAGAATCTAAAGGTGCGGTTGAAAAATGTATAAAAGCTGGTATCAAACCGGTGATGATTACAGGGGATCATAAAATTACGGCAACGGCTATTGCCAATCAAATCGGGATTTTAAATGATCCATCTGAAGCGATTGAGGGGCATGAAATAGAGGGTCTTACAGATCAGGAGCTCCAAGAAAAGGTTAATGATTTTTCTGTTTATGCCCGAGTAACGCCAGCTCAAAAAATTCGTATCGTTAAAGCGTGGCAGGAAAAAGGACATGTCGTCGCTATGACAGGAGATGGTGTTAATGACGGCCCTGCCCTTAAACAGTCTGATATTGGTGTGGCAATGGGCGTTACCGGCACAGAGGTCGCTAAGGATGCCTCCTCTATGATTCTAACAGATGATAATTTTTCAACGATTGTGAAGGCTATTGCCAACGGTAGGAGTATCTATACGAATATTAAAAACGCTATTTTGTTCTTATTATCTGGGAATGCAGGTGCCATTTTTGTTGTTTTATATGCAACAATATTAGGTTTACCAGTTCCTTTTGCGGCTGTGCATCTATTATTTATTAACTTACTAACGGATAGTTTACCGGCGATTGCAATCGGTCTAGAGCCGAATAATAAAAAAACAATGAAGGACAAGCCCCGAAATATTCATACACCATTATTAAATAAAGCATTTACTACTCAAGTGGTACTCGAAGGATTACTAATTGCAATTTCTACAACTATTGCCTTTGAAATCGGATTGTCAACGGGAGATACTTTAACGGCGAGCACTATGGCATTTACAACATTATGTTTGTCACGACTAGTGCATGGCTTCAACTCTAGAGCTAAAGAATCTATTTTCGCCATTGGAGTATTTTCGAATAAATATACTTGGCTTGCATTTCTAATCGGTTTTTTAAGCTTACACGCAGTATTGTTTATTCCAATACTTACACGTGTGTTTGAGGTTGCCACATTAAGTACCGCACAATTAGGTTTTATTTATAGCTTGTCTGTGCTACCGTTCATTGTGAATCAGTGGTACAAGCTGTTGTTTGTAAGAAGTCGATAAGTAGGAAAAAACATTGAAGCTCTCGTTTTGTTGAAAACGAGAGCTTCTTAACATTACATTGTTGTAGGGGCTAGTAACCAACCTTTGTCATTACTAAGCCGTACTAGCTTTGCGCCAAGTATGGCATACCTCATATGCAGTTCTCCATATTTTGCAGTATGTTTCTGCTTAACAGATATTTCTAAAGCTTGACTAACTGAAATTAGTGAAGAAGCTATATTCATCGATAAAATGGCGCTAATTTCTGTATCATTAATGGCTTTTTTTCCTCGGACATTACCCATTTTCAACTGTCTGTAGTCGATTGATGTAGTAGGAGCAAGTAGCCCATTTTCCTTTAATAACACTGTTAGCTGTTTATTTTCCTCTTTTAAACATTGCACAAAATCCACGATAATAGCCTTCAATTTTTTATCAACGGCGTACTTAAAAAATGCATGATTTGAAGCTATATAGCCGTTATTAACGCCGATCTGTGTCCATAACTTAAAAATTTCCCTATAGCGTAGTGTTGCTAGTTCTCCATTTACTAATTCCATAGTTACACGTCCTAACTCATGTTCTCGTTCATTTATTTGAGATTAGGATGTGCTGATAAATGGAATTCTAATCATTTTTTACAATAAAAGGATTTACATTCTTTTTCCTGGGGGTGTCCGATGATTCGCTCATAGTTGATAAAAACTGAAATTGTTCCGATAAAACGAGAAAATATTCCGATAAAAGCTAAAATTGTTCCGATAAAATGAGATTATGTTCCGATAAATCTTCAAAGTATTCATATAAGAATGAATTCATCGCAATACGTATTCCTGTCAGATTGTAGACAAACGCTACTCCTGATTTTATAAATCTGCATGTAGGTTAATGCTATTTCGCTTCAGCTTGTCTACTCATACTAAAGTTGAAGAACTGTTGATTTTTCACGGAGAGTAGTGACTCCTGCGGGATTAGCTTGCGCTAAAAGCCCCGCAGGAACGTAATGACGAGGAGATTGAAGCCAAGTCCGCAGAAAGTGCCAACTCGGAGTGATAATCAACCTTTGTTTATTGTTACACTTGTAGATAAGCTGAAAGGTTTATTCCTTTAATTGCTTGCTTTTAAAGCTATTAATGGTTGTTTTTAATGCGGCAAAGTTGCCGATAGCTGCGTAACCATAAAAAAAGCCCATAAATATTCCTGCAATAAGATTATGTCTATGGCTAATGAAAATAGAAATAATCAAGCCAATAGCAAGGGCGATCGCGGGAACATATTTAGGCTGAACATGCATAAACACCTTAATGAGCTGTGTAATAATTAACACAGCTGGAACGGCTATTACGGCATCCCAAAAATTTGTATGGATTATTGGAAATAATTCCATTTTCTACACCTCTTTTAGTAATAACGAAGCTATGACTTAAAATATAGATTTTCCTTTTTATTTATTTTTATACGATGAAAGGTGTAGAGCTTATGATGTCGAGTCATACACTCGTATGAACGATTACGATTTTCCGTTTTTTTTTTACTATTGCTTAATAATATGAGCCATAAGGATTTGAGCCGTAAGGATTCATATATGGATTCATATTTGGATATTGATATGGCGGATATGGGTTCGGAAATTGTGAAGGTCTATACTTATTTTTATGTTTATGATGAGGATCTTTTTGCTCCTTTTGCTCTTTTTGCTTTTCAGAAGTTGATTTTACACGGTTGCAGTCTTTAGGTGGACCAATATATGTTGACGGTACAATAGGAGCGGTTGTTTTCTTCCACTGATTTTCATCTAAACAATAAGTGTGAGCCATAACATTGGAAGGTGTAAATTTCAGTATATCTGAACCTAAAATAACTTCAGGTGTTGGAGCATCAAAAATAGCCAGTAAATGCGTGTCATTCTCAGTAGCTATTTCATAATGCCACCATCCTTGCGGTACATTAGCGACTTGGCCAGGCTCAATAGGATAGTTTTGAAGCTCTTTTGTAAAGGGATTAAATATAGAAACAATGGCAGCGCCAGAAATACAATAAACAAGTTCTGCTGCATTTTGATGATAGTGAGGCTCTATCACCTTGTTCCTACTTAGAAAAATATCAAGCAAAGATATATTTTCTAACGTATTTAATTGTTCTATACCTAGAACATTTATAAAATTCCGATCATCTCTCTTAAAAAGAGTGCTGTCATTTACATCAAAAGTGAACTGGGTTGATGACGAAGTATAGTCAATATTCGAGCTAATAATTACATCCTTTCTAATTAATTTTTAATTTCTTTCAGCGGGTGTACAAACATCCACTGGTATAAGGAACTCAGGCTAAGAACTGCACATACTGTGAAAACGCCTGAGTGACTAACATCGGCATAATTGATTACCTGTCTTAAGCACAGAATATGTACATAGGCTATTTTAGGCTTATACGAACGCCCACTTTATGTAACTCCTTACAAATTAGCTGAAATTTCCTCTTCTAATAAAGAACGTATGTGCGTATAATGTGAATGCAAACATTCGTTCTGTTTTGAGGAATCGCTCTGTTATGCTCACTGCATGTAACAGAGCTAGTGAAAAGGAGCAACAAGGATGAAAGAACAGTTAATAAAAGTAATGCAGCGTCAACAAGTAGTTAACATGATGTATGTAGCTAAGTCTGGTGTCATTACAAAAAGGCGTGTGAAAATCATAAAGTTGGTGGGTGATTCCTTTACAGCATTGTGCTTTACGAGGCAGGCGAAGCGCACGTTTATTATTAACAATGTTCTAGCAATATTGCCTGTTACCCATCGGAAGCGTGAGGTGATGTGAATTACGACAATCTGCCGCATAAGGACATTTTTTGTATTGACATGAAGTGTTTTTACGCAAGTTGTATTGCTATGCTAGAAGGTCTATATGTCTTGAAAGATCCCATGCAGTTATCGGTAATTTTGAGCAACCCGGTAATATCGTACTCGCAGCCTCGCCAGTGTTGATGGGAAAATTTAAAATCAAAAGGGGAAACCGCCGTTATATTCATGGTTTTTCATCTTATAGTCGCTCACTATGTTGAGTGGCTTATTTTTTTGAAATACAATCAAAAATCATGTTATAACCACCTATTCCTTTTTGTAAAAATGAAAAGAGTCAAAATGTAGCATTGTTAAATAGATCATTTGATAAAATCACTTTTTTAGTTTTTAAGTGCCCCTAAAAGTTAGACACGGTTATTTCATTAGGCAACGGCGGTTTGGGCATGAGTTCGATATTGTATCGGACTCGCGAATGAAATATTAGATAGCTTACCGTATGCTTATAAAATGCTATTTTTATCGCAATTATTGTCGAAATAATGTCGAAGATTGCAAAAAAATAGACACAGTATTATAAATATCACTACTCATGATGATCTTATCTGTGTATAGTTGCATAAGACAAAATGAATAATATTCTGCGATAGATGAAGGGGATTACTTTTAAATGGGAAAGAAAATTGCATGGGTTACAGATACAGCAGCATTGTTAGATGAAAAGTTCATACAGGACAATCAAATTCACGTATTACCACTTAATATAGTGTTCGAAGAAGGGGCTTTACGCGAAACTGTTGATATGACACATGATCAGTTTTACGAAAAGCTACGAAATGCTAAAAAAAATCCAAAGACATCACAACCTGCAATTGGTGAAGTTGTAGACTTATATAAATCATTAAAAGAACAAGGGTATACATGTGCAATTGCAATTCATACCTCTCAACATCTTTCGGGCACTTATCAAAGCACTTTCA
>Ga0209025_1004553_pt1 | contig 11939 bp, 14 predicted proteins | sample AraplaMF_Col_mLB_FD_184256 | JGI IMG/M metagenome (GOLD analysis project Ga0209025, IMG submission 184256) | Arabidopsis root microbial communities from the University of North Carolina, USA - plate scrape MF_Col_mLB (SPAdes) (version 2) | ecosystem: Host-associated > Plants > Roots > Endosphere... | reverse complement strand
ACTTGCGAAGCTTCATCAATCGGTTGAAATGTTGCGAACACTACAAGCGTTAAACTACCATCTTGGAATTGAATTGGTTCCGTAACATTATATGAATTGCTAATGGTACCTGCATTCTCAAATCGTGTGGCTTTAGTAACTACTGTTGTTTGTGTACCACTTTGAATAAAAGAAAATGAAGGCGAGTAAATAATAACTCCTTCTTTATTTTGAAGCGAAAGCATCGCGTTATTTTTTTTTGCGTATTCATCAAAAAGTGGTATCGCATCTTGAAACGTAAGATCTTTGGACTTATCAATTATTTCTTTTATCCCTGTTTGAAGTTGATCTGTTTTGTATTGCTCATAAAACGTAGGGAGAAAGAAATATAAAGTTAAATAAATCAACACTGCAAAGGATAACAAAATGAGGGATGTAGTCATAAAGAGTTTATAAGTAATTTGCTTCATCTTCATGACTTTTAAAATTTTATTCATCAACTTTATAACCAATACCTTTTATTGTTTTAATGTAGGGGATAGCTAGTTTTTTACGTAGATTTTTAATATGTGTATCTATTATTCGTGTTTCTCCAAAATAATCGTATCCCCAAACTTTTTCTACGATATTTTCTCTTGTAAGTACTTTTCTCTCATTTTGAAATAGTAGTTGTAGAATTTCGAACTCTTTTGTCGTTAACAAAATTTCAACATCATTTACATATACTCGATATGCATCAACATCAATGCACACTTCTTTAAATACCAAATGATTATTTACATTTTTATCATAACTTCTTCTAAGTACAGCTTCGACTCGTCTAATCAAAACATGAAACGAAAAGGGTTTTGTTATATAATCATCAATCCCAAGATCGAACCCTTTCATTTGATCTTCCTCTTCTTCTAACGCAGTTAGCATAATAATTGGTATATTTGACTGACTTCGAATCATTTTAGCAACTTCAAATCCATTAAGATTGGGCATCATTACATCTAGAAGAACTAAATCAAAGTATTGCTTATTAAATTGTGTCATACCCTCTAGTCCATCTGAAGCAACTACCACTGTATACTGTTGTGTCATTAAAAATTGTTTAATTAATTCCTGAATTTCTTGATCGTCCTCAACCACGAGGATATGATAGTTTTTCATAATATCACCTCTGGTAGTCATTATAGCCGTACTATCTGTAGTTTATGTGGAGATACAGTAGGAAACTTCATAAGACATTTAACATATTAACTCCATTTTTCAAAATTGTGTATTCTCCGTAAAAAAGTATTATTACCCATATTCCCTTTTTATGGAGAAATATTTGTGTGCATAAAAAAACTTATCATATAAAAAACTGAACGATTAATATTTACGAAAAACTAATGTATACTAATGTAAAACGTGCGTAGTTTTTTAAATTTTTCGAAAATGTATTTTCGGAACTTTAATAGAAGGAAGAAAGGTAGATGAATTTAAATATAAAAGAAGCCAGCGAAATTCTAGAGCGTACGCCACAAACTTTGGAGTTTTTTTGCTAATTTAGTAAAGGCCTAAGGTGCGAACTAAGGATTTTTTAAATTATGTGAGAAAGGTTGTGAAATTATTTAATGGGTTATAAAGCGATGTTATTTGATTTAGATGATACGTTACTAGATAGGGATAAGGCAGTAGATAGCTTGTTTTTATTAGTTTTAGAAAAGTGTTATGAGGATGTTAGTGATACAGTTAAAAACACTATGTTACAGAAATTCAAAGAATACGATAAAAGGGAATACGGTATTAGCAATAAAACGATAGTTTTAGAATCATTATTTGATGAATTCGCGCCGAAACATAGATTACCAAGCAATTATATCCAAGATTTTTGGAATGAAAATTTCCCTAAATGTTTTTCTTTAGACCAAAATACTATTCGTTTCTTAAATCATATAAAGAGGCACTTTAAAGTTGGAATAATAACAAATGGCTCAAATCAAAGGCAAAAGGCTAAAATAATTAATACGAATTTAAACAATTACTTTGATACAATCATTATTTCTGAAGAAGTGGGGTTGAGTAAACCTGATAACCGTATATTCGAACTAGCATTAAACAAGCTTAATGTGCAACCAGAAGATGTATTATTTGTTGGAGATGACTTAGAAAAGGATATTGCTGGTTGTCAAAATGCAAATATAAAGGGCGTATGGTTTAATCCTCAGATAATCAAGAACATTACTGAAATACAACCGTATGCCGAGATTCATACTTTGGATAGTTTGTTAAGTTATGTTACACCACAATACTTTTATAATAAGTAAAACCAGTCTCGATATTTAATAATTTCATTGACCTTATTAGTAATATAAATAATCTATATTTAAAATAAAAAGAGGCTACTTTATTCACAGTCTCAAATTTGAATTATGATTACTATGAAGAGCTGCAATACAAGTTTACTCTTACTGTGTAAGTATAAATGGGGTGGGACTATGGAAATAAAGAAATTAGTTATCCATGGAATAAATATTGCTGTCATAAAAAACGATAAGGTATTAATTTCCGATGTTCAAACTGCATTGGATCTTATGGCAACAGTTCAATACGAGGTAGATTCGAAACATATTATCATCGACAAATCATTAATAAGCGATAGTTTCTTTGACTTAAAAACACGCCTTGCTGGTGATATTCTTCAAAAGTTTATAAACTACAGAGTAAAGATTGCTATCATTGGAGATTTCTCTATGTATACTAGTAAAAGCTTAAAGGACTTTATATATGAATGTAATAAAGGAAAAGACATTTTTTACTTAGCAACTGAACAACAAGCAGTTGAAAAACTAAGTACGTTAAAACAATAATAATACACCCGTAAAATCTCCCTCTTTTTCACATCACTTATTATTTACAACATATAAGAACTGATGTTTGTGATAAACTAAGAGGTGAATAAAGGGGGAATTTTCTTGAATAAATTTAATGATGTAATCCGGAATTTAAACAATTTGGTTTACAAACCTAACAACTTAATGATTACGAAACTAAAAGAAGAAAAGCAAAACGCAGAATATGCAGGATGTTTATTTCACTTAAATGATAAAAGTATTCGTTTTAGAATATCAAAAATTACCCCTAATAAAATCGGGCAATTTGTTTCTTTTTGGGAGAAAGATGACAATATGTATAATCAAGCATTTTCTTATGACGCTGCGCCTGATTTATTAGTTATCACTTGTATAGATGATAATAAACTAGGACAATTTATTTTCCCTAAAGAAATTTTACTTAAAGAAAAAATATTGAAAACGCAAAGTCAAAAAGGCAAGATGGCTATGAGAGTTTATCCAGTTTGGGATACTCCTGTTAGCAACCAAGCTAAAAAGAGCCAAATGTGGCAACTTCAATATTTTGTTGATTTGAGTGATCATAATCATTTACCTATAGACAAACTATTACATTTGTATTTGTAGCTGCTTTTCTTATATAGTCTTGTGAGCCGAACTTTTTGTACCGGTACAGTTAAACGAAATGTACATTGTTTCAGTACCCCATCAAAATTACAATCAGCATATACTATTTTAACTTATACATGTTAAGGGGTGCTGACTATGACAAGTCTACAAGAAAAGATGTTTACAAGATTGAATCTTGCAAACCGTAATGAAGTGAAGTTTGAAGAATTAAATACAATTCTTTTTTCATTTGCACACACTATACCATTTGAGAATTTAGATGTTATAGCACGTAATGCGAATACAATTACTATGGAAAATTTACAGAATAAAATTTTAACTATATCCCGCGGCGGACTTTGTTATGAATTAAATACTCTTTTTTACTACTTTTTACAAGATTGTGGTTATGATGTACAGCTTGCACTTGGTACTGTATATAAAAATGATATAAACGCATGGGCACTTGAGGATGGGCATATAACAATTATTTTAAATCATGATAACGTACGATACTTAATTGATGTAGGTATTGCTTCTTTAGTACCTTTAATCCCTGTACCTTTTACTGGAGATTCTGTTTCCTCTAAAAACGGTACGTATCGAGTGAAAAAACGAGACACGAGTAAAGGAAATTACGTTCTAGAAAGAAAAGATACAAACGGAGAGTGGAAAGTTTGCCATGCTTTTTATAATCGTATCATTGATGAGGCAGTAGTGAACGATGTTCAAAGAAGAGTAATAGAAGATGAGAAATCTATTTTCAATAAGGGCCCAATCGCAGTCAAATTAACGGACTCTGGCCATGTCTCTTTAACAAATACTAGTTTAACTGAAATCATTCATGGTGAAAAAGTGAAACGTGAAATTACAGAAAATCTATATAGAGAGCTTTTATTTACTTTATTTGCTATTGAGTTGTGATGTAACGAATAACTAGCCGGTTCTTATGCAGAATCGGCTACTTTATTTTAAAACTACTATTAAAGTTTAATTTTCTTAATAGATATAATACACTAGAACAGTATGAACAATGAATTTTGAATGTAAAGGAAGATTTTTATGTCAATTATTGATAAATTGAAACTTAATAAGTATACAAATATGGTCGTAATTAATGAACCTAGTGATTATGACATTTTTACAGGGGAAGAAACTGCATTTTCCAAAGGTCACGATGCCATTTTTGTTTTTGTAGAAACACTTGATGAAATGGTGAAACAAACGAATTATATTGTTAGTAATGATGAATTACTAATTGAAAAAGGCTATATATTCTTCGCGTATCCGAAAAAAGGTAATTCTCGTTATAGTACGTTTATTCACCGTGATGAGATGTTTCCTGCATTAAGCGTTGGCGAAGATGGGTATGTAGGACAGAGTGATATTAAATTTGCACGAATGGTAAGTATGGACGATGTTTTTACTGTTGTAGGTTTAAAGCGTGAAAAGAAAAAAGAGAAGAAAACGCCTGCTATGAGTCAATGTGTTGCTGATTATGCAGATCGTATTAAAGATGTTGAAGCATTATTGGTTAACCATCCGAATGAACTTACGTTTTATCAAAGTTTAACACCTGGATATCAAAAAGATTGGGCACGTAATTTATTTTCTGTAAAACAAGAAAAAACACGTGATAAACGTCTTGAGAAAATGATTGAAATTCTTTCACAAGGATATAAAACAATTGAATTATTCCGTAAGAAGAAAAAATAATGAGTAGGAAAGTCACAATGATGCAACAATTAATTATGCTTAGCACATTGAAAAAAGGATTCCTTTCAGTATACTAAAGTATGTTCTTATATTTAAATAATTAGCAAAAAAGAAAAGGTGTTTAAAATGAAATCGTATATTGTAGTTGGAGCGGGTATTTTAGGAGCGTCTACTGCTTATCATCTTGCTAAAGCAGGTGCGAACGTTACTATCGTGGATCGCCAACAATTAGGTCAAGCAACTGATGCAGCAGCTGGTATTGTATGTCCATGGCTTTCACAACGTCGTAATAAAGCGTGGTATAAAATCGCTAAAGGCGGTGCGCGTTATTATTCTTCTTTAATTCAGCAATTAGAAGAAGACGGTGAAACGGATACAGGATACAAACGTGTGGGTGCAATTAGTTTACATACAGATGAGAAAAAGTTAGATAAAATGGAAGAACGAGCTTATAAACGACGTGAAGATGCACCAGAGATTGGAGAAATTACACGTTTATCTGCTGAAGAAACGAAAAAATTATTCCCGGCACTATCAGAAGAATACAGTTCTGTTCATATTAGTGGCGCTGCAAGAGTAAATGGAAGATCATTACGTAATGCATTAATAAGTGCCGCGAAAAAACATGGTGCAACTTTTATTAAAGGTGATGCAGTATTAGTCCGTGAAGGTAATCTCATTACTGGAGTTAAAGCAAATGACGAAACAATGGTAGCAGAAAAGGTAATTGTCACTGCAGGCGCATGGGCGAATGAAATATTGAATCCATTAGGTATCAATTTCTTAGTAACGTTCCAAAAAGGACAAATTGTTCACCTGCAAACGGAAAATACAGCAACAGGAAATATGCCAGTTGTAATGCCGCCAAACGATCAATACATTTTAACGTTTGATAATGGTCATGTCGTAATTGGTGCAACACATGAGAATGACACTGGTTTCGATCATCGTGTAACAGCAGGTGGTTTACATGAAGTATTCCATAAAGCATTAGAAGTTGCACCTGGTTTAGAAGATGGTACTATGCTTGAAACGAGAGTTGGATTTAGACCGTTTACTCCAGGATTCTTACCTGTAATTGGGCCACTTCCTAACTTTGAAGGTATTCTCATTGCAAACGGATTAGGAGCTTCAGGTTTAACAGCTGGTCCATATTTAGGTTCAGAATTAGCTAAACTAGCACTTAGCCAACCAATTGAGTTAGATTTAAACGATTATGACGTTGCTGGTGCAATTGAATAAATAAAAAAGATTAGGATTCGCTCCTAATCTTTTTTATTTGGAGTAGTACGACATACCCATCAAGCTAATATTTTTAATTACTTCCATTAAAAATATGCATCGTTGACTACAAATAAGTTGGTTAAGTTAATTGAAGACAATTGATTTAAATCGCGAAATTTATATAAAAACGATAAAATGGAAGAGTGTTTGAAATATTTTGATGAAAAAATGGGCGAGATATGATGAGTATAATTGGGGTACAGCCGAGGTACGTGTAAAAATAGGTTATAGACTTATATTTATCTCCATGTATAAAATCAGCTTTTTCTTAATTGTTAGGGGTCACCATACATCGCAATAAAGTTAAGGAAACGAATTTCCCTCAAAATGAAAAAACGTTTGCAATAAGACTTATAATGAAATTAAATTCATGATATATCCCGCCAAGGATATATCATGAAACAGTGCTGAAATAAAGGAGTTGTATAAAATGAATGAAAAAGATACAGAAATAAAATGCTCTTCAAAAGCAGAAAGCATCCTACCTCAGATCAATAGTAAAACTAAGCTAGGCGACTTACGAAAAATCGCGAAGGATATAAAAAAAGATCACGAACTAGCTATGGAACTTTGGTCAACCGAAGAGTTTTTGCCCAGGCTATTAGCAACCTTAATTATGGACAAAAAACTTCTTTCACAAGATGTGCTAAATAAGCTTGATAAGGATATGCAAACTCACACTTTTGATGAGCGAAATAACATAATGGATTGGTTAATGGCTAATCAGCTCACTAAAGACAAGAAGAAAATTGCATTGATGGAGTCATGGGAAAATAGTCCTTCTGCTCTTCAAAGGCGAGCTTTTTGGTATTATCAAGGGCGCTTGAGATGGACTGGGCAAACACCGCCTGATAACACAGCAGACTTGCTATCTGCATTAGAAGCTAATATTATGCAGGAAGAACCGGAAGTTCAATGGGCTATGAACTTCACCGCAGGCTGGATAGGCATTTATGATGAAAAAAATCGTGCACGTTGTATGAAACTTGGTGAGAAAACGGGTCTTTACAAAGATGTAATAGTAGCAAAAGGATGTACTCCCAGCTATTTACCGGATTTCATTACGATTGAAGTTAACAAACGACATAATGATTAAGTTACCTTTGAATAGTTTATTAGGGTTTAATACAAAAATATAAAGTCATTTAGTGCCTCAATAATTGTATTATAGAAATAAGCAATATAAAAAGAGATTAAATGATACATATTAATCATTAAGAAAGGAACGATCACAATGACGAAAGTATCTTATAGTGGTTTAAAATATGGGAAAAGTGATGTGGAAATAAAATTATTAGTGGATATTCAAAATGATTGGTTTGAAGTAACACATACTAAGGAAGTGTCTCAAGTAATGAATAAATCAACAGGTAAATATATTATAGTAAATCGAAATACCTTGAAATGTGAGTTTGTTTCATAATACAAAAAAACTGTGACATAACTAAATTTTATACAACTGACTATATCAGTCTCTTTATAGTCTGATCAGATAACAATATTCTATATGAAAATAGCGAAATTAAAAGAATATAAATAAAACCCTTGATTTATCTATGTTGAGTAGAAAATCAAGGGTTTTTGGTTTGAGAAACGTCTTAGAATATAACCTTCGCAAAATACTGGTAAGGTGATTTTTATGCATATTGGGGGAAAGGTAACTATCATACAATGTAGATAGTAGATAGCATATTGAATTACAGGGAGGATTAAAAATGAAAAAAATTATAGTTATTAATTTAGTAAGTCTTATATTTTTTCTATACTTACACCTAATTGGGAAATAGAAAAATTAAAAACCTTGCTGCATATGAAGTGTAGCAAAGTTTTTGAAGTTGTTTAATTCTTGTTTTACTAATGGCTTTGCTAACTACTACTTTAATTGTTTTAATAACCTTTTGTTTAATTCCCATAATGCTGTTTTGTTACTATCCCACTTTAAAAGCGTTACTGCTTCCTCAAAGCATAACCATTTGTAATTGAAGTGTTCTTTGGATAATGAAATGTTTTTTGTAGGAACTTGAACTCCAAAAGAAAATTCTTTTATTACATAAACATCATCTCCCCAAAGAAATTCTCCAACTACATCTTCTACTGGTAGTGAAGACACAGAATCTAATTGTATATAAGGAAATTCTCTTAAAATACCAGCCTCTTCAAACGCTTCCCGTTTTGCTGATTCAATAGGAGTCTCACCATCTTCTCCGCCACCAGCAATTCCTTGCCAATAACCATAATCACTTCGGTTAAAAATAGCGTATTGAATAGAATCTTCATTTATTATATAAGGAAATATTAATACTTGATATGGCGCTCTCATTGTATAACCTCTTCCTAAAAATAAGCTTTAAATAAATGTTAATTATTATATAGAGTGGGTGTTCTTTTGAATATAAACACCACGGATAAAATAAAGATTACAGTCTTCAAACTTCCCCAATACGGATATACAGCATGATCTGTTAAACTAGCATATTGAAAGATATTCTCTAAACCGAAAATTCCTATCATGACTGCTAAGAGGAATGAAACTGATCCGTATGTTCCATTCCGATAGAGGGTAAATAAATATATTGCACATGTAAGTGGTACGATGATTTGTAGTAGGATTGCCATGGATTGTCCCCCTAATTTATATTTTATAGTTATATCATATCAAAAAATGTAATAAAAAGGTAAGTAAGTTAATTGATGCTAAGGAGAAAACAGGCGTGTACGAACAGAGATATTACGACTTCATGGCTATAGTTTTGATACTAATTAAACTACTCTAATCATATTCTTCTATATAAAAGATATAAAAAAGGGGGAAGTTAATTGACAAACTTTAAGATTCGTTTACGGCCCATCGTTCATAACTTAAATTTACCGACTGTAATAAAAACAGCTATACTTCCAGGTGAAACGACCGAAAGGCTATTTATCGCAACGCAATTAGGAGAAGTTTTTTACATAGGAGACGGAGATATAAAGACATTTTTAAATATTCGTCACCGAATTATTAAACTAGGCACATTTGAAGAAGGTGTTGCTAGTAGCGGTTATGATGAACGCGGCCTGCTCGGACTAGCGTTTCATCCACAATTTAATGATAACGGCTTATTTTATCTTCATTATTCAGTAGCCGGGACTCAAGGACCAGGTGCACTTTCAGAACAATTTAAACCGAATCCATGTGACCCAAAAACTTTAAACTTAAAGTGGACAAACAGAGCTACTCAATATGATCATATTGATACGATTGAAGAATGGATTTTACAATCAAATGGAAAACCTGAAAAACGAAGAACTGTACTTAATATAAGAAGGCCATTTTTTAATCATAACGGCGTAAATAGCTTAAACTTTTCACCTGAGACTGGAAAACTGATTTTTACAAATGGAGATGGCGGTTCAGGCTATGATCCATTTAATTTAAGCCAGGATGATTTAGAAATAGCAGGTAAAATAATCGAAATCGATGTAAGTAAAAATACATCCATTAACAATCCTCCAGTAGTTACACGCTTTAATGAACTTCCTTTATATACACAAGAAACACTTACAGTAATTGCGAAAGGTGTTCGTAATATAACCGGCATTTCATTTCAAAGGTTTTATAATCAATATATCAAATACGTTGGTAATGTCGGGCAAGATATAGTAGAGTCTATTTTTTCATTTGTTCAATACAAAGCAATACCAGTTACCGAACTTGTTCAAGCCCATTTAATGAGAGATATTCCTAATCAATATGGATTTATTAATTTTGGGTGGAAAGGATGGGAAGGAGAATTACCTACCTCTTTTATAAGGCACTGTTCTGATAATCCAACTTTAGATGAGAGAACAATGGCTTATTATAATGAAACTATAGAAACATCAGTGCAGCGTATCCAGCCTCTAATTAGTTATTTTCATAAAGATTCCAGACCAGATAAATTTGAAGGTACTTCCCTTACTGGAGTTCAACCGTATATGGGAACTGCCATTCCTAGTTTGACGGGTAGCATTGTGTTTACTGATCTTGCTAAAAAAGAAAAATCGCAGCCTACAGTAAAAGGTGCGTTAGCTTATTCTAGAGCTGGTACGCATGGTAAACATACTGACTTTCATGTTATTGAAACCCTTTATGATTTCGGTGAGCAGGCAGCTTATTTTATGAGTTTAGGAACAAATTTAGATCAGACTAGATTATATTTAGGAGTTTATGGTTCTATGAAAGTAACTGATTTTAACAAAGGTACTATTTTTGAAATCGTTCCTTAATATGATAGACACTCTCGGAATTATTCATTATACAATCGTCCACTGCATAATTAGATATCTTTAGGGGGATTTTGATGAATCACTTTAGAGACTATTGGTATCAATCGATGATCGCGTATGATGCGAATTTTGTTCATAATAGAAAGATGACGCCCGCTAAGCGGTTAGTCATTACAGCATTACTCGGTTCACTTGCTGCTATTTTTCAATCTGCAGGGAACTTAATCCCTGGTATTGGCTTATTTATTAGTCCTTTTGCAACACTGCCTATATTTTTCGCTATTTGTTATTCTACTCACACGGGAATAGTTTCTTATATTCTTACTATTCTCCTATTATTTATTATTGAGCCAAGTGAACTAATTGTTTTTCCTTTTACTACAGGTTTATTAGGTATTGCGTTAGGTGTATCCTTTATACAATTTAAGAGGAGGATTTGGATTGTTTCTTTTTCGGCGATATGTTTACTTATAGGAATTATAGTCGTTCTTGATATTTTTCGCTTTCCTGTATTAGGTCCTACTGTTCATACCACTTTGGATATAAAAATTATATTATCGATATTTATAATGAGCTTTCTATATTGTTGGATTTATGCAGGTTTTTGTAGAATCATGTTGAATAGAGTATATAAAGTATGGTCTTAACAATTTCTCATATATTTTCAAAGATTGGAGATTTAAGTCGTGTATAACGTTAAAATTAGAAGGCCAAATTCGGATGATGTAGATGAATTAAATTTGTTTTTTCGTCTTGTTATTACTCATACATTTAAAAATGAAGGATTATCACAATTATTGGATGACATAGAAAATGAAATACATACGAAAAAACAGTATTTGAAAAATGATTTGGAGAGTAACGGAGAAAGTCGTTACTTTTTATTAGCAATTGATATAAGTAACGATAAAATCATTGGAACAATTGAAATTGGTCCAGCAAGTACATTGATTCATAGTTGTACAGGTGGTGTACTTAAAGAGTTATATGAAATAGTAACTGTATTTGTACTACCCGAATATCAGCAAAAGGGTGTGGGTAATTTATTATTACATGCAATGTATATTACGTTACTTAGCAAAGGGATAACAGAATACTGTTTAGATAGTGGATACAAAAAAGCGCAAAGTATATGGACGAAGAAGTTTGGAGAACCTAGTTATGTACTGAAGGATTATTGGGGAGAATCAAGTGATCATTTGATTTGGAAGAAGAGTTTACATGATACTCCTATAATATTTGAATTATAAAATGAAATATGCCTCTGAACGTAGCTTTTCT
>Ga0209025_1004552_pt1 | contig 11939 bp, 9 predicted proteins | sample AraplaMF_Col_mLB_FD_184256 | JGI IMG/M metagenome (GOLD analysis project Ga0209025, IMG submission 184256) | Arabidopsis root microbial communities from the University of North Carolina, USA - plate scrape MF_Col_mLB (SPAdes) (version 2) | ecosystem: Host-associated > Plants > Roots > Endosphere ... | reverse complement strand
ATGGGCGCGCCGGTGTTTGACCTGGAGCGTATTCCCTTCGACGCCTCCGGCCTCACGCCCGTGGCCCAGGGTTCGTGGCAAAAATGGGCGCTATCTCTTGAAAACCAGGTGCTAGATGCTCCTCTTTTCATAGCGGCCTTGTCCATGGGAAATCCGCATGCGGTGCAGCTGGTCGAAAGCGTGGATGCCGCGCCGGTGCTGCAGACCGGCCCGCTGATTGAAAACCACGTGCGGTTTCCACGCCGGGTGAACGCGGGCTTCATGCAGGTGGTCTCGCGCGGGCAGATCCGCCTGCGGGTGTTTGAACGCGGCGCGGGCGAGACGCTGGCCTGCGGGACCGGCGCCTGCGCGGCGGTGGTGGCGGGCATACGCTGGGGCTTGCTGGACACGCGGGTGGATGTGATGACGCGGGGCGGCCAGCTCACCATCGAATGGCCGGGCGGGCTTGACGCGCCGGTCATGATGACGGGCCCGGCCACCACGGTGTTCGAGTCCGAAATCGAAATTCCTGACGGGATTTGATCCGTTTCAGCGAAAGCGGATGTAACGGCGGGCGCCAGATGCCTTTGCGCGCACCGCAAAACTGAGGACAATGCCCGGATGAATCCAACTGAACACCCCATCACCGAAGACGACATCGCCAATTTCCTGGCCAATACACCCGATTTCTTTGAGCGCCATGCCGAGTTGCTGGCTTCGGTGCAGCTGTCCAGCGGACACGGCAACCGGGCGGTCAGCCTTCAGGAACGCCAAGCGCTCATGCTGCGCGAAAAGATCAAGGGCCTGGAAACGCGCATGGTGGAGATGATTCGGCACGGCCAGGAGAACGTCGGCATTGCCGACAAGATGCAGCGCTGGACGCGCAAGCTGCTGCAGGCCGCGCAGGCGCGGGACCTGCCGGGCGCCGTGGTCGAGGGCATCACCACTGAATTCCTGATCCCGCAGGCCGCGATCAAGGTTTGGGGCGTGAACGGCATTTTTTCAGACGAGAGCTTCGCCACCGGCGTGAGCGATGATGCGAAAGCCTTTGCCTCTTCGCTGGGCGCGCCTTACTGCGGCGTGAACTCGGGTTTCGAGGCGGCAGGTTGGCTGCCAGAGCCCGCTGTGGCGCTGTCGATGGCGATGATCCCGCTGCGGCCCGCCCCTGGCGCGGAGGCTTCGGGGCTGCTGGTGCTGGCCTCGCCCGACCCCGAACGCTTTCACAGCGGCATGGGTACCGACTTCCTGGAGCGCCTGGGCGAGCTCGCCAGCGCGGCGCTGACGCGACTGCGGCCCCAGCCGGTGGCCGCCGCCTAGGGCACCACGGCCATGGCGCAGGCATCCCCTCTCGCGCCGGATACCGCAGCGCAAACCAGCGAGACGGCCGTGCCGCCCTCACACCCGCTGGTTGAGCGTTACCTTGAGCATGTGCGCGTGGAAAAACGCCTGGCCTCGCGCACGGTGGAGCTTTACGCCCTGGATCTGCAAAAGCTTGAGGCCAATGCCGGCCAGGCCGGTGTGGCGCTCACCGAGGTGCAGAACATCCATATGCGGCGCTGGGTGGCGCAGATGCATGGCGCAGGGCGCAGCGGCCGCGGCATCGCACTCATCCTCTCGGGTTGGCGCGGTTTCTACACCTGGCTGGGACGTGAAGGCCTGGTCAAGGGCAACCCGGTGCAGGATGTGCGCGCGCCCAAAGCCGCCAAGCCGCTTCCCAAGGCTTTGAGCGTAGACGAAGCCGTGCAACTGGCCGCCTACGAGTCCGATGCAGCCGACGGCGACCCGGCACTGGCGCTGCGCGACCAGTGCATCACAGAGTTGCTGTATGGCTGCGGGCTGCGCATAGGCGAACTCGTGGGGCTGGATGTGCAGGCAAGCGCGCAGGCGCGCGGCTGGATAGACCTGGATGCGGCCGAGGCCCATGTGCTCGGCAAAGGTTCCAAGCGGCGCAGCGTGCCGGTAGGTGGTGCGGCGCTGCAGGCGCTGCGGCAGTGGCTGGCGGCGCGCGGCGGCTGGGCGCGCGAGGACCACGCCCTGTTCATCAACCAGCGCGGCACGCGCCTGACGCCGCAGCATATACGCGTGCGGCTGAAGCAACGCTCGCTGAAGGCCGGGCTGGCAACGCCGGTGCATCCGCACATGTTGCGCCATTCCTTTGCCAGCCATGTCCTGCAGTCCAGCGGCGACCTGCGCGCCGTGCAGGAGTTGCTGGGCCACGCTAACATCACAACCACGCAGGTCTACACGCGGCTGGATTTCCAGCACCTGGCCAAGGTCTATGACGCGGCGCATCCGCGGGCAGCGTCCAAGGCCGGCACGGGCATGCCGGCGCCGGCCCTGTCTACTGATGCCGGCCACGCCCCGAAAGCGATTCCAAAAGCCGCGGGCTCGGCAAAGAACAAAGCCTGAGCGAAGCGCTCAGGCCGCCTTGGGCTGATCGCGCCGGCTTGGCCGCAGGGGTTGAGGTTCGCCGAGCATGAACACCGCTCGCTTGCCCTCCGCGGCTGCGGCAGCCAGGCGTTCTTCGAGTTGCGTCAGCAGGCTCTGCGCGGTGGCGCCCTGGTAGGGCACCAGCGCGTAGGCCACGTGCACATGCGCCACGCAGTCCACATGCAGGCCTTTGTAGGGCATGAGGCAGCGCGCCACGATGCGCGGGCCGAGTGTGCCGGCGTCCTCGGCATTGATAGGTCCTTCCACCAGCATGCCGAAGCGCCGCTCCGACAGCCGCGCGGCGCTGTCGATTTCGCGCGCGGTGGACAACAGGCGCTCGGCTACGTGCAGCGGCAGTTCGTCAGCCGCCTTGCGGCCGAAGTCACGCTGGATCTGCTCGGAGTTGACCAGGTCGATGATCATGACCGCGCTCTGGTGGCGCAGCCGCTCGGAGCGCGCGATCATGCGGATCAGCCGCTCGGCGAATACATGGCCGTTGATCAGCCCGGTGGCGGGGTCCACGCGGTCCAGGCCCTGGATGCGGCGCGTGTTTTCGCGGCGTTGCTGGCTGCGCAGCATCAGCACCAGCATGACGATGGGCAGGTGCACCGCCACGGCCAGTTGCATGCCGTGCTGTGTCAGAAAGCCGATGGGCACCAGCTCGGCGTTGCGCGCCATGGTCCAGCCGGCGGCGATGAGCACGGGCACGTAGGCCAGCATCAGCCAGGGCGCGAAGCGGTCTCCGCGCCGCCAGGCCCAGGCCATGACCAGCATGCCGCTGAACTGCAGGATCAGCATGATGGGGATGAACACGCCCATGCGCGAGGCGGCCGGCAGCAAGGCCAGCACCAGGGCAGTCAGCGCGCCCAGCACGGCCTCGCCCACCATCAGCCAGTGCAGGCGCTGCGAGCGCTCGGGGAGTGCTACGGCCGCCGAGATGAAGAGCAGGGTGGCCGAGGCCGTCAGCATGGGCAGTACCGAGGTCGAGACATCGCTCCAGCCGGGCCAGGCCGGCCACAGGTGCAGGCCGGCGATGCCGGTGACGGTGGCCTGGGTCAGTGCCAGCAGGGTGACGCAGAGGCCGTAAAAACCATAGGCCGCGTCGCGCAGCGAGATGGCGCCCATGGCGGAGATCAGCGCGGCCAGGCCGGTCAGGCCGAAGAAGATGCCCAGGATCAGGGAAACACGCTGTTCCGAACGGCTGAGCCGGCCTTCGCTGATGAACTGCAAGGGCGCGCTGAAGGGATGGCCGTTTTCCAGGCGCAGCAGGTAATTGGAGGGCACCTCGGCCGACAGCGCGATGGGCAGCAGGGGATGGCGGTGCGGCACCGGCCATTTGTTGACGGCCACGAGGTCACCGGCGCGCTGCTCGTCCCACTGGCCGGCGCCGTCCAGCGTGTACAGCGACGCCCGGTCTATGGACGGGTAGGGCACTTCAAGGTACCAGCGTTCGTTATCAGGCGCGGGCGGCACGTTAAAGCGCACCCACATCGAATGACCACTGGTGACCGGGTAGATCGCGTCGGCCCTCGTCGGCTGCCAGGGAATATCGGCTTTGGCGGCGACCTGCTCCGCCGTGAGTTTGCCGGTGGTATCTATCCAGTAATCGCCCCAATCCTGCAGGGCCACCGGCTGTATCTGGGCATCCAGGTCCAGTACGGTGCGCGAACGGGCATCCAGGCTGGTCAATGCCAGCAATGAGCCCATCAGCAGGCTCATGGCCAGGCCCAGCAACAGGGTCCGTACAGCCGTGGGTCTATGGACCGCAAGGCCTGCATAAGGCCCGGTCTGCTTCAATCGCCCTAAAAAGTAAGAAAAAATCATTAACCTGAAATTATCTCAAACTTTCCAAAGGTGACAGGCCCGAATTTAGAGAGCTGTCCCGGTGTGCATTTTGCGGAGAGGGCGTGGGTCGGGCAAGCCCACATGGCCTGCCGCGACAATAGCGCCATGAAAACAATTCGATTGCGGGATGGCAAGGAGCGCTCCCTGTTGCGGCGCCACCCCTGGGTATTTGACGGCGCCATTGCCAAGGGCGGGGGCGATGCCGGCGAAACAGTGCGTGTGGAAAGCCAGGTGGGTCAGTTCCTGGGCTGGGCGGCTTTCAGCCCGGCCTCCAAAATCCGCGCGCGGGTCTGGAGTTTTGATGAGGCCCAGCGCATCGATGCGGCTTTTTTCGCGTCCCGCATCACCCAGGCCCTGAAGGCCCGGGACCTGTTCGACATCCAGAGCGACGGCCGGCGCCTCATCCACGGCGAATCCGACGGCCTGCCGGGCCTGGTGGTGGACCGCTATGGCGATACCCTGGTTGCCCAGTTTTCCAGCTGCGGCGCAGAAAGATGGAAAGGCGTTATCGTCGACGCCCTGCTGGCACAGACCGGCCTGGCGCGCCTGTATGAGCGTTCCGATGCGAGCTCCCGCGCGCTGGAGGGCCTGCCCGAGGTCACCGGATGGCTCAGAGGATCGGGTGACACCGGCATCACCATCACCGAACACGACTGGAAACTCAGCCTGGACGTTGCCGAAGGCCACAAAACCGGCTTTTACCTGGACCAGCGCGACAGCCGCCAGAAGTTTGCCGCTTACACGCGCCGCCTGCGGTTCCAGAATGTGTTGAACTGCTATTGCTACACCGGCGGCTTTACCGTGGCCGCGCTGGCCGGTGGCGCCGGCCACGTCACCTCCATTGACTCCTCGGCTCCGGCCATCGAACGGGCGCGGGCCAATGTGGCGCTGAACGGCTTTGACGCCGGCCGCGCCACTTTGCTCGAGGCCGACGTGAACGCCTCGCTGCGCCAATTCCAGAAGGAAGGCCGGACTTTCGACGCCATCGTGCTGGACCCGCCCAAGTTCGCGCCCACCGTGACCCATGCGGAGCGTGCCGCCCGCGCCTACAAAGACATCAACCGCCTGGCGCTGTCCATCCTGTCGCCCGGCGGCGTGTTGTTCACCTATTCGTGCTCGGGGGGCATCAGTGCCGACCTGTTCCACAAAATCGTGGCTTCTGCCGGTATAGATGCCGGCGTGGACGCTTTTATCTCCGAGCGCATGGGCGGGGCGCCCGACCATCCCATGACGGTGGCCTTCCCGGAGGGTGAATACCTCAAGGGGCTGGTGCTGGTGAAGAGGGCGGCCGGCTGAAGGCTAAAGGCCGAAGGCTGAACTACGCATGCCCGGAGCTTGACAGCCTCTGTAAAGTGACTGTTGGCCGAGGTGGTATTCGCTGCGCCCCCGCGAGGGGCTTGAACCCGCCGCTAAACTCCCCAGCTTGGGTTTTCGCGGCCCGCCCGCCTTCCCGCAACCCCGTTTTTAGGTAAACACCATGAGCTTGATCCCCGTCACCATACTCACCGGCTTTCTGGGCTCCGGCAAGACCACGCTGCTCAAGCGCGTGCTGACCGAAGCGCACGGCCAGAAGATCGCCGTCATTGAAAATGAATTCGGCGAGGAAAACATCGACAACGACATCCTGGTCAACGACACCACGGAAAACATCATCCAGATGAACAACGGCTGCATCTGCTGCTCAATCCGCGAAGACCTGCGGGAGACGCTGCAGTTGCTGGCCGCCAAGAAGCGCAAGGGCTTGCTCGACTTCGACCGCGTGGTGATAGAAACCACCGGCCTGGCCGACCCCGGCCCCGTGGCGCAAACCTTTTTCATGGACGAGGAAGTTGCCGAGCAATACCTGCTGGACTCCATCCTCACCCTGGTGGATGCCAAGCACGCCGCCGGCCAGCTCAACGATCGCCAGGAAGCGCGCCGCCAGGTCGGTTTCGCCGACCAGATCTTCATCAGCAAGTCAGACCTGGTCGCCAAGGACGAGATGGACGCGCTGATGCACCGGCTCAAGCACATGAACCCGCGCGCCCCCCAGACCGCCGTGCATTTCGGCGAAGTGGCGATCAAGGACGTGTTCGACCTGCGCGGCTTCAATCTCAATGCCAAGCTGGACATCGACCCGGATTTCCTCAAGGAAGACGATCACGCCGGCCATGACCACGATCATGACCATGAACACGGCGAGCACTGCGACCACCCGTCCCATGCCCACGACGGGCATGAGGGCCATGGCCACCATCACCACCATGATGACGACGTCAAGAGCTTCGTCTTTCGTTCCGACAGGGCCTTCAGCCCGGCCAAGCTGGAGGATTTCCTGGGCGCTGTGGTCAATATCTACGGCCCGCGCATGCTGCGCTACAAGGGCGTGCTGAACATGGAAGGCACCGACCGCAAGGTGATTTTCCAGGGCGTACACCAGCTCATGGGCAGTGACCTGGGCCCCGTCTGGGCTGAAGGTGAGAAGAAAAACAGCAAGATGGTGTTCATCGGGATAGACCTGCCCAAAGATATTTTTGTGCAAGGCCTGGAGCAGTGCCTGGTTTGAGGTAGGCTGTTCGCCTGTAGCCTATAAAAGGCGGAGGGCTTCATGTTTGTCTCGATTCTCCAACGATTTGCTTTTTGGGTATCACAGCGTACTGGCGAGCCGCTACAATCGCGCGCCGACCAAAATACCCAAAAAATCGAATTGGGAGGCCAGTCAGGTACAAAACCGGTTAAAAAGCGGGTTGAGGACCGCGCAATGGCGGTTTTCGGGACTGGCAGGCGGCAGACAAACCAGGAAACCTGGCAACAGCTAGGGTTGGACTTCTGCGTTGCGGCAGTCCGGCCAGGAAGCCGCCGCGGAGGCCCCAGGGCTGTTCCAAGGCTGCTTCCCAGAGGAGACACATTGTGAAAGCCCCAGCGAAGAAGACCAAGACACCCGCCAAGGCTGCAGCCAAACCGGCCGCCAAGACCGCCGTGAAGGCCAAGCCGGCAGCGAAAGCCGCCGTGAAGAAACCCGCCAAGCCGGCGCCCAAGCCTGCCGCAAAAAAGGCAGCGAAACCCGCGCCCAAGGCTGTGCCCCAGAAAAAGCCTGCCGTGGCCTCCAAGAAAGCTGCCGCCAAGCCTGTACCTTCCAAAGCCAAGGCTGTTGCCAAACCCGCCAAGCCAGTGCCCAAATCCCCGCCAAAGCCTGTCGCGAAGCCGGTTACGGCCAAGCCTGCCGCAAAGCCCGTGCCCAAACCGTCGCTGCCACCGGTAGCGGCCGTCGCGCCGGTACCGGCCCCGGTTCCCGCAGCGGCCGCGCTCATGGCTCCGCCTCCCCTGAAACCCGGACGGCGCAGCACGGCCCGAGTCGCCACCCAGTCACCCCCTCCCGCACCCATGGTGCCAACCCATGCGCCCGACGCAGCCAAAGCCAGCTACTCCACAATGACCGAACGCGTGATCGCGCCGCCGCCCCAGGCCGCGGCCAAAAAAGACCCCAAGCTTGCCAACAACTGGAAGACCAAATCTGCTGAGCAGTTGACGGACGACGAAGTCAAGGCCATGCCCGACTCCGAGTACATGAACGAAAAGCAGCTGGCTTTCTTCCGCCACAAGCTGTCCTTGCTCAAGCAGGACATCCACAACAGCGCCGGCGAAACCACCGAGCACCTGCGCGAAGACACCGTCGTGGTGCCCGATCCGGCGGACCGTGCCACCATCGAGGAAGAACACGCCCTGGAGTTGCGTACTCGCGACCGTGAGCGCAAACTGCTCAAAAAAATCGAGCAATCGATCGCCCGCATCGACTCCGGAGACTATGGCTACTGTGACGAAACCGGCGAGCCCATCGGTGTGGGCCGGCTGATCGCCCGGCCCACGGCCAATCTGTCCCTGGAAGCCCAGCAGCGCCGCGAGCTCAAGCAAAAAATGTTTGGCGATTGACGCCAGGCTGCCGATAGAAGATTTTTGAACCGTCCTTCCATGTCCAAAGAAGATACCTCTTCAGGCCTGTTGTCAAAAATGGTGAAGTTCGTCCGGAACCCGGCCACGAACTGGGCTGACCTGGACGCGGCCGCCACGGACCGGGACGAGGCCATGAGCAAGCAGTTGCTCAAGGAAATGATAGAGCGCAAGCGGCAGAACGACTTCGTGCGCAAGCGCGAGTTCGACATGCTGCGCAAGATGCGCAAGCGCGAAGCCATGGTCGGCGTGGGGCAGGATCCGACCGGGCGGCCTTCGTTCTTCCAAAGCAGCATGCCGTCCAAACCCGATGACAGGGCCACCACGCTCAAGAAGATCGACGAGATCGAAGCGCAGATGTCCATGCAGTGGTGGAAAACCAAGAATGGCGGCATCCCCGACAGCACACCCCCGCACGCTTCGCCCACGGGCGCGAGGAACCCTTCCGTGCAGGCGCCCCTGCTGGACAATGCCTTGCCGACGGCCTACAGGGCCACGGCTCCGGCGGGCCTGCAACATCCCGGCTTTAAAAAGCCCGAGCCGACCGAGGCCGCGCCACTGGACGCCTCGCCCACTGCACCGGATTCCTTGTCTATCGCCCTGGCGGAAGCGCGAGCCGGCGGTACCCCGGCCAAGCCACCAGTTGCTCCAACTCCGGCTCCAGCACCTGCTCCCGTTGGCTTACCCGGTGGGTTGGCGGGCATCAGCAGCCGCAGCGACGATGGCTCTTCCGGGTTTTCGCATTCCAAATTTACCGCAGTCGATGTGGACGAAGGCGTTGAGCACGACGCTGAACTGGAAGAGGCCGCCATCCGTTTTGCCAACGGCGACGACGCAGGGGCTGAAGCCGGCCTGCTGGAAATCCTGGCCCCGAACGGCTCGCGTGCCGGCCATGCCGATACCTGGTTGACACTGTTCGACCTGTATCGTGCCACGGCCCAGCAAGACAAGTTCGAAACGGCCGCCATCCAGTTCGTCGAGCGGTTTGACCGGTCGGCACCGCAGTGGTTCTCCATGCCCGACATGGTGAAGAAGCTCAGCGAGCCTGCAGGCAAAGCTGCCGGCGGGCCTGGGCCCGCAGCCGACTGGATATGTCCTTCTACACTCGGTATACAGACGGTGGCCGCTCTCAAGGCGGCCATGGCCAAGGCTCCGATGCCCTGGCGGCTCGACTGGAAAAACCTCAAGACCATTGAGGCCGGCGCGGTGGAGCCGCTGTACAAGGTCTTCAGTGGCTGGGCGAGCCAGCCCGTCCAGCTGCGCTTCATGGGCGATGCGCAGTTGCAGAAGGTGCTGCAGGATGCCACTCCTTCAGGTGACCGCGACACGGCCCAGACCTGGTGGCTTTTGCGCATGGAGGCGCTGCGTGTCACGCACCGCCCCGACGATTTCGAACTCGCTGCCCTCGACTTCTGCGTCACCTATGAGGTCTCACCGCCGGCATGGGACAGCGCGCGCTGCGAATACAAGCCTATAGATGCCCAGGGCGGCGTCATGAGCGGCCAAGCCATCATCGGCGACGTGTACCGTGACTCCATGCCTTCCAGCCTCAGCTCTATTGAAGGCGACACCCAGATGGACGGGCCGAGTTCGCAGATGAGCAACCTGTTGTCGGTGGAATTGTCCGGCCAGGTGCAGGGCGACGCGATCGCGGTGCTCGACAAGCTTGAAGCCAAGCTGATGGGCGCGGACATGATGCTGATCTCCTGTTCGAAGCTGATCCGGGTCGATTTCTCCGCTGCGGGGACGCTGCTCAACTGGGTGTCGGCACGCGAAGCCGAGAATCGCGCCGTGCAGTTTTCCGACGTCAACCGCCTGGTTGCCGCTTTCTTCAATGTGATCGGCATTACCGAGCACGCCAGGGTCATGGTTCGCGTCGACTGACGCAGCCATTCCGCCGCTTCAGCTCAGCGCGCGGGCTTGTTCAGGCGGCTCCTCCAAGCCTGTTTTTACCCGCAACGGCACACGGCAGGCCGGAGGCTTCCCCTGCGCCCTTTATGGCGCAGGTCATCATGCGCGGCGCAAGGCCGTTGCCCACCTCGCTTCTGCGGCGTTTGCGCCCGCTTGCGGCTCCCAGCCTGGCCGTGAAAAAAGGAAATAGTCCCGCTTTGCGCGCTGTAGTCGCGCTGGGGGACTTTTGCCTTAAAGCAATACTTTCATTGCGTCGTCTAAGTGCTTAATTTAGAACGATTTTATTTTTGGCCTTGCATCCAAAGACGCTTCTAAGTCCTTGATTTCATTGAAAAAATTTGTTTCAAATCCCTTGTTTGCAAATGGTTTCCTGCTAAAGTGGGAAGAAGTGCAATTTAGTGGTGAAAAGTGTTTTCCAAAGGTTTCTAGCAGTGTTTCAAGGCGCGTCATCGTTAGCTCTCGATACCAAGGGTCGGCTCTCCGTGCCGACCCGGCATCGTGACGTGCTGAGCGCCACTGCTTCGGGCCAGCTGACCATCACCAAGCATCCGCACGGCTGCCTCATGATTTTCCCTCGCAACGAGTGGGAGAAATTCCGCGAGCGCATCGCCTCGCTGCCAATGCAGGCACAGTGGTGGAAGCGTATCTTTCTCGGCAACGCCATGGACGTGGACATGGACGCCACCGGCCGCGTGCTGGTGTCGCCCGAGCTGCGCGCGGCGGCGGGCATCAGCAAGGACACGGTGCTGCTGGGCATGGGGAGCTACTTCGAGCTCTGGGATGCCGCCACCTACGCGGCCCAGGAAGCCGAGCAGATGAAGGGCGAGATGCCCGATGTCTTCAGAGACTTTTCGTTCTGAAAGAAGACGGTGAACGGTACATGGATACACCGCACCGTCCTGTTGAACGAAGCCATAGAGGCGCTTCTTGTCAACCCGGACGGCCACTACGTCGACGCGACCTTCGGGCGCGGCGGCCACTCGCGGCTGTTGCTGTCGCGGCTTTCGCCCCAAGGGCGGCTCACCGCCTTCGACAAGGACCTCGACGCCATCGCCGAGGCGCAGACCATCACCGACCCGCGTTTTTCCATACGCCACGAGGGCTTTATGCAGCTGGGCCAGTTGCCCGCCGCCAGCGCCGCCGGTGTGCTGATGGACCTGGGCGTGAGCTCGCCGCAGATCGACAACCCGGTACGCGGCTTTTCATTTCGGCAGGAGGGGCCGCTCGACATGCGCATGGACACCACGCGTGGCCAGAGCGTGGCCGAGTGGCTGGCAGAAGCATCCATAGAAACCATGGCGGAGGTGATTCGTGAATATGGCGAAGAACGGTTTGCTCAACAGATTGCAAAGGCGATTGATCGTCGCCGACAGGAACGGGGCCCTCTTCGAACCACCGCTGAGTTGGCCGAAGTCGTGGCTGGCGCGGTCAAAACCCGCGAGCCGGGCAAGGACCCTGCAACGCGCACATTTCAGGCTCTTCGGATTTTCATCAACGCCGAGCTTGAAGAGCTGCAACAGGCGCTAGCCGCGTCGCTGAAAGTTCTCCAACCGGGAGGCCGTCTGGTGGTGATCAGTTTTCATTCACTCGAAGACCGTATCGTCAAGCAGTTCATCGCCGCGCATTCACGCGAGGTGTTCGATCGCCGCGCGCCTTTCGCCGAACCCAAGGCCATGGAACTCAAGGCCCTGGGTCGCACCAAGCCCAGCGATGAAGAGGTGCAAGGCAACCCGCGCTCACGCAGTGCCGTGATGCGCGTCGCCGAACGCACCGGGGTGGCTGCATGAAGAGCGCAGTGACAAGCGTGGGGGCCCTATGGCTCGCTTGAACCTCGTGCTGCTTCTGGC
>Ga0209025_1004548_pt1 | contig 11949 bp, 15 predicted proteins | sample AraplaMF_Col_mLB_FD_184256 | JGI IMG/M metagenome (GOLD analysis project Ga0209025, IMG submission 184256) | Arabidopsis root microbial communities from the University of North Carolina, USA - plate scrape MF_Col_mLB (SPAdes) (version 2) | ecosystem: Host-associated > Plants > Roots > Endosphere... | reverse complement strand
GTTGAAGCTGGAAGAAAACTCGGTTTCGGTTCAGCCGGCCAACAACACCAAGGAAGCTCGTTCGAAGTGGGGCATGTCCCGCACGATGATCGAGAACATCTTCAAGGGTGTTAAGGACGGCTACGAGCGCAAGCTCGAAATCAACGGCGTTGGTTACCGTGCCGCCATGCAGGGCAAGAACCTGCAGCTGGCTCTCGGCTTCTCCCACGACGTGGTTTATGAGCCGCCGGTCGGCATCACCATCGCCGTTCCGAAGCCCACGGAAATCATCGTTTCCGGCATCAACAAGCAGCAGGTTGGCCAGGTAGCCGCGGAAATCCGCGAATACCGCGGTCCCGAGCCCTACAAGGGTAAGGGCGTGAAGTACGCTGAAGAGCGTATTGTCCGCAAAGAAGGCAAGAAGAAGTAAGGATCACGCGAAATGGCTAGCAGGAAAGAAGCACTTGCACGTCGCGCGAGCCGTGTGCGCCGCCAGATCAAGGCGGTTGCCAACGGCCGCCCGCGCCTGTCGGTTCATCGCTCGTCGAAGAACATCTACGCCCAGATCATCGATGACGTTGCTGGCAAGACGCTTGCGTCTGCCTCCACGCTCGAAGCTGATCTGCGCGGCTCGCTCAAGACTGGCGCCGACGTTGCAGCAGCAACGGTTGTCGGCAAGCTGGTTGCCGAGCGCGGCGTCAAGGCTGGCGTCAAGGATGTCGTATTCGACCGTGGCGCGTTCATCTATCACGGCCGTATCAAGGCCCTGGCAGACGCTGCCCGCGAAGGCGGCCTGAACTTCTGATCTTTTTCCGCCCGGGCAATGATCCGGGCGGAATTTCACCGGACCACGCGGATCTCTTCAGTGAGGCCGCTGGTCTTTTCGTTTGCCGTTCCACCCGTAAAAGAAAAAGGACAAGGACAATGGCACAGGAAAAAAGAGGTTCTCGCGACGATCGCCAGAATCGTGAAGAGCGCGATAGCGAATTCGTTGACAAGCTGGTCGCGATCAACCGCGTTGCAAAGGTTGTTAAGGGTGGCCGTCGTTTCGGCTTTGCCGCTCTCGTCGTCGTTGGCGACCAGAAGGGCCGCGTTGGTTTCGGTCACGGCAAGGCTCGTGAAGTTCCGGAAGCGATCCGTAAGGCAACTGAAAGCGCAAAGCGCGATCTGATTTTCGTTCCGCTGCGCGATGGCCGCACGCTGCACCACGACGTCAATGGCCGTCACGGCGCAGGCAAGGTTCTGCTGCGTTCGGCCAAGGCCGGTACCGGTATCATCGCCGGTGGTCCGATGCGCGCCGTTTTCGAAACGCTCGGCGTTCATGACGTCGTTGCGAAGTCGACCGGTTCGTCGAACCCGTACAACATGGTTCGCGCCACGTTCGACGCTCTGAAGCATCAGGTTCATCCAAAGGACATCGCTGCACAGCGCGGTCTGAAGTATGCGACCCTTCAGGCTCGCCGTGCCGCTTCCGGCAACGCTTCTGAAGAATAAGGAGCTGGATCATGGCCAAGAAGACTACTGAAGCCAAGAAGACTGTTACGGTCGAACAGATCGGCAGCCCTATTCGCCGCCCGGCAATCCAGCGTCAGACGCTGGTCGGTCTGGGTCTCAACAAGATGCATCGTCAGCGCACCCTGGAAGATACTCCTGCGGTTCGTGGCATGATCCGTGCGGTCCAGCATCTCGTTCGCGTCGTTGACGAGAAGTGAGACGGAGTAACCTATCATGAAACTCAATGAAATCAGAGATAACGAAGGCGCCTCCAAGGATCGTATCCGCGTAGGTCGCGGTATCGGTTCCGGCAAGGGCAAGACCGGTGGTCGCGGCGTCAAGGGTCAGAAGGCTCGTTCGGGCGTCGCCATCAACGGCTTCGAAGGCGGTCAGATGCCAATCTACCGTCGTCTGCCGAAGCGCGGCTTCAACAACATCTTCGCTTCCGAATATGTTGTCGTGTCGCTCGGTCGCATTCAGACGGCGATCGACGCCAAGAAGCTTGACGCTTCCGCCACGATCGATGCTGCGGCTCTCAAGGCTGCGGGCGTTATCCGTCGCGCCAAGGACGGCGTGCGCATTCTCGCCGACGGCGAGCTGAAGTCCAAGGTCTCTTTCGAAGTTGCCGGCGCTTCCAAGCCCGCGCTCGAAAAGATCGAAAAGGCTGGCGGCTCGATCAAGCTTCTCGCTGTTGCAGCGGAAGCCGCCGAGTAATATATGAACTTCAGACGCCCGGTCCGCATGTCGCGCCGGGCGTTTGCGCTCCCTGGCCACTGTTGCTTTCGATCTAAATCGATTTATAGAGCATCAGGGCAATCTCTTCGCGGTGTGCTTTCTTTGCCCCGCTTGCGGCAGAAAGTGCCGCAGGGAGAGCCTCACAGTTCTTGAACTTCCGTAGGGGAGGGGATAGGACATAAAAAACAGGGTGAGGCATGATGGCGGCCAAGAGCTGCATTCGTCCGAAGCCCGGTTTTGACCAGTATCTTTTAGACCTTTCCGCATTGGCCGGTATTGCTGGCTGGCAAGGGTCATTCGGAGAAATTTATGGCTTCAGCAGCGGAACAACTGGCTTCGAACCTGAATTTTTCGACCTTCGCTAAGGCGGAGGATCTGAAAAAGCGTCTCTGGTTTACTCTTGCCGCACTTCTCGTCTACCGTCTCGGCACCCATATTCCGCTTCCGGGCCTGAACCCTGAAGCCTATGCGCAGGCCTTCCGTGGCCAGGCCAACGGTATTCTCGGTCTTTTCAATATGTTTGCGGGTGGCGCTGTCGAGCGCATGGCGATTTTCGCCCTCGGCATCATGCCTTACATCTCCGCTTCGATCATCGTGCAGCTCATGACCTCGGTCGTGCCCTCGCTCGAAGCGTTGAAGAAGGAAGGCGAGGCCGGTCGCAAGATCATCAACCAGTACACCCGTTACGGCACGGTGCTGCTCGGCACGCTGCAGGCCTATGGCATTGCGGTCGGCCTTGAAAGCGGCAACGGGCTCGTGGTCGATCCAGGCTGGTTCTTCCGCATTTCCACCGTCATCACGCTGCTCGGCGGCACGATGTTCCTGATGTGGCTTGGTGAGCAGATCACCTCGCGCGGTATCGGCAACGGTATTTCGCTGATCATCTTTGCGGGCATTGCCGCAGGTCTGCCGAAGGCTCTTGCCGGCACGTTGGAACTCGGCCGCACCGGTGCGCTTTCGACCCCGCTCATCCTGACGGTCGTCGTGGTTGCAATCGGTGTCATTGCTCTCATCGTGTTCGTGGAGCGTGCGCAGCGCCGTCTGCTGATCCAATATCCGAAGCGACAGGTGGGGAACCGGATGTTCCAGGGCGATACCTCGCACCTGCCGCTGAAGCTCAATACCGCCGGCGTCATTCCCGCGATCTTCGCATCGTCGCTGCTGCTTCTGCCGGCAACCGCTGCGGGCTTTGCCGGTAACACCAACCTGCCGACCTGGGCAACCTCGATCATCGCGTCGCTGCAGCATGGCCAGCCGCTGTTCATGGCGCTCTATGGCTTGCTGATTGCGTTCTTCGCCTTCTTCTACACGGCGATCGTGTTCAATCCGAAGGATACGGCTGACAATCTCAAGAAGCATGGCGGCTTCATTCCGGGTATTCGTCCGGGCGAGCGCACCGCGGAGTACATCGATTACGTTCTGACCCGCATCACGGTGGTCGGCGCGATTTATCTTGTCTTCGTCTGTATCCTTCCTGAGACGCTTATCGCACGCACGGGCATCCCATTAGCCCTTGGTGGTACTTCGCTTTTGATCGTCGTCAGTGTAACTCTGGATACGGTTGCGCAGATTCAGGGTCACCTGATCGCCCAGCAGTATGAAGGTCTGATCAAGAAGTCGAAGTTGCGTGGAGGAAAGAGGGGACGATGAGACTGATATTTTTGGGTCCGCCGGGTGCGGGCAAGGGAACCCAGGCCAAGCGGCTGACTGACAAGTACGGGATCCCCCAGCTTTCAACCGGTGACATGCTGCGCGCTGCGGTCAGCGCGGGCACCGAAATCGGCAAGCGCGCCAAGGCCGTCATGGACGCTGGCGGGCTGGTATCCGACGATATCGTCAATCAGATCGTCTCCGAACGTATCGAAGCTCCTGACTGTGCCAAGGGTTTCATTCTCGACGGTTATCCGCGCACCGTTCCGCAGGCGAAGGCGCTTGCCGACAACATGCGCAAGAAGAACCTCGTTCTCGACGCTGTGATTGAGCTGAAAGTGGACGAAGAGGCTTTGATTCGCCGAATCGAAAACCGCGTCGCCGAGACCATTGCTGCTGGCGGCACTGTCCGTTCGGATGACAATCCGGAGGCTTTCCGCAAGCGTTTGACGGAATATCGCGAAAAGACCGCGCCGCTGTCCGCTTATTACAGCGAACAGGGCGAACTGGTGACGCTGGATGGCATGGCAGATGTCGATGCCGTCACCGAGGCTATCGAGCGCGTTCTCGAGAAGGCCTCTGCCTGATCGAAGGAATGAATGGGTGAGGACTGTCGTGTTCTTGCCCATATTCCTTTTCCGAAAGGCGGCTGATCCTTTGGATCGCAAAAGAATCTTGGCGGAGCCGGTTGCTTTTTTGCGCTGATTCCGTTAAACACCGCGCCAACTCGCGACATCCCAAGCGACTGGCGCGGATTTCCCTTAGGGAAGGGAGATCCGGGTACGGTCGTTTTGACTTGTCACGGACACCAATTTGAACTGGCGGTCTTTCGGCCGCTCAAATGGAATCACCACTTGCCGGATGGCAACTGGAACCAAGGAGAAAAGACGTGGCACGTATCGCTGGCGTCAACATCCCGACTGCGAAGCGCGTTGTTATTGCGCTGACCTACATTCACGGGATTGGTCCGAAATTCGCGCAGGAAATCATGGACAAGGTCGGTCTTCCGGCTGACAAGCGCGTTCATCAGCTGACGGATGCTGAAGTTCTTCAGATCCGCGAAGCCATCGACCGCGACTACCAGGTCGAAGGTGACCTGCGTCGTGAGACGTCGATGAACATCAAGCGTCTGATGGACCTCGGTTGCTACCGCGGCCTGCGTCACCGTCGTGGCCTTCCGGTCCGCGGTCAGCGCACGCACACCAACGCCCGCACCCGCAAGGGCCCGGCGAAGGCTATCGCTGGTAAGAAGAAGTAATTTTCCGGTTCTCCGGAAAGGGGAGGCTGGTGCAGTCCGCGCCAGCCTTTCTGAGTTTGGCGAAAAGCTCGGTCACGGGCTGATTGCCGGTGTAGCCGCTGGTGTTACGGCGGTGAAGAGATCAATGAAAGGTATAAAATGGCCAAGGAAGCCGCACGCGTCCGTCGTCGCGAACGCAAAAATATCACGTCTGGCGTCGCGCACGTCAACTCGACCTTCAACAACACGATGATCACCATCACCGACGCACAGGGTAATGCTATTGCCTGGTCGTCCGCTGGTGCCAAGGGCTTCAAGGGTTCGCGTAAGTCGACCCCGTTCGCTGCCCAGATCGCTGCTGAAGATTGCGCGAAGAAGGCTCAGGAACACGGCATGAAGTCGCTTGAAGTTGAAGTTTGCGGTCCGGGTTCCGGCCGTGAATCGGCACTTCGCGCTCTGCAGGCTGCCGGTTTCATGATCACTTCCATTCGCGACGTGACGCCGATCCCGCACAACGGTTGCCGTCCGCGCAAGAAGCGCCGCGTCTGACGCGACCGTGGTTCGGAAATTCCGCCTTACCTTAGGTCTGGCGGAATTTTCGTGTATCTGGCGTGTGCGCGTCGATTTCGATCGGCGGACTTGCGCTCAAGAACCCACCGATGAACCACTGAATTCGGTTCCTCTCGGTGTTTTCATGCTCGGTCCGTCACGATTGGATGGTGGCGGCGAACGGAAGGTTTAAAGATGATTCAGAAGAACTGGCAGGAACTTATCAAGCCGAACAAGGTCGAGTTCACCTCGTCCAGCCGCACCAAGGCAACACTGGTTGCCGAGCCGCTGGAGCGTGGTTTCGGTCTTACCCTCGGCAACGCGCTGCGTCGCGTTCTGTTGTCTTCCCTGCGCGGCGCCGCTGTTACGGCCGTGCAGATCGACGGTGTCCTGCACGAATTCTCCTCCATCCCCGGCGTTCGGGAAGATGTGACGGATATCGTGCTCAACATCAAGGAAATCGCCATCAAGATGGACGGCGATGATTCCAAGCGCATGGTCGTGCGCAAGCAGGGTCCGGGTGCCGTAACCGCTGGTGACATCCAGACGGTAGGCGACATCGAAATCCTGAACCCCGACCACGTGATCTGCACGCTCGACGATGGCGCTGAAATCCGCATGGAATTCACCGTCAACAACGGCAAGGGTTACGTACCGGCTGAGCGCAACCGCGCGGAAGATGCCCCGATCGGGCTCATTCCGGTGGACAGCCTCTATTCTCCGGTCAAGAAAGTGTCCTACAAGGTGGAAAACACCCGTGAAGGCCAGGTTCTCGACTATGACAAGCTGATCATGACGATCGAGACCAACGGTTCGGTTTCCGGCGAAGACGCCGTTGCCTTCGCCGCTCGTATTCTTCAGGACCAGCTGGGCGTGTTCGTCAACTTCGACGAGCCGCAAAAGGAAGCAGAAGAAGAATCGGTTACGGAACTCGCGTTCAACCCGGCGCTTCTCAAGAAGGTCGACGAGCTCGAGCTGTCCGTTCGTTCGGCAAACTGCCTGAAGAACGACAACATCGTTTACATCGGCGACCTGATCCAGAAGACCGAAGCCGAAATGCTCCGCACGCCGAACTTTGGTCGCAAGTCGCTGAACGAAATCAAGGAAGTTCTCGCTTCCATGGGTCTGCACCTCGGCATGGAAGTGCCGGCATGGCCGCCTGAGAACATCGAAGATCTCGCCAAGCGTTACGAAGACCAGTACTAACAAACAAGAAGGCAGACCTTAAAGACTGCCTTTCCCCGTCAAACAGCAGGTAAGTCACCTGCATGTGCCAGGAAACGGCAGGCCTTAAAGAAGGAACCTGCGTAGAAGGAGAATAGCAATGCGCCACGGTAATTCAGGCCGCAAGCTCAATAGAACCGCCAGCCACCGCAAGGCAATGTTTGCCAACATGGCTGCTTCGCTCATCACCCATGAGCAGATCGTCACCACGCTTCCGAAGGCGAAGGAAATTCGCCCGATCGTTGAGAAGCTCGTCACCCTCGGCAAGCGCGGCGACCTGCACGCTCGTCGTCAGGCGATTTCGCAGATCAAGGATCAGGACGCAGTTCGCAAGCTGTTCGACGCGATCGCAGCCCGTTACGCAAACCGCAACGGCGGCTACCTGCGTATCATGAAGGCCGGCTTCCGCCAGGGCGACAACGCGGCTCTCGCCGTCATCGAATTCGTCGAGCGCGACGTTGACGCCAAGGGCGCAGCTGACAAGGCTCGCGTTGCTGCTGAGGCTGCTGCTGCCGAAGCCGCATAAGGTCTGACGCCTTTCAGGCGTCATGAGTTAAAACGCCGGGCGAGAGATCGCCCGGCTTTTTTGTTGCGGATAGTGGGTTTGCTATTACCGGCGGTTTTGCCCGCGCCGGGGTTTATGATGCGGCAGGTGTCGCGCGATCCGGTTCACAATTTCGGTCAGGGGGAGGGGCAGAATATACACTCGGTCGGCCGCGTAATGCTTTGCCCAGAGGGTTTGCAGATCGTCTTCCTCCACGTCGCCTTCCGTAACGCGTTCGGCGAGTTGCGATAATGCCTGCCGCTGCCTCACATCTAACCCTGTACAAATTTGAGTCGGTTCGAATGCTGAGCCACGCGCAAAAATGTGGAATATGTCGCTCAACGCGGCTTGAGTTGCTGAAGACAGTGCCATGCTTTGTTGAAGCGGGGACGGTCTCTCGGGAGGGCTCATGCGTTTGGCGGCGCGCGTAAAGGCGCACGGCGTGGTTGGCGCGCGCGCTTGTATTGCAGGATCGGTTTGCGCACCAGCCGATAGCCCAACAGCACCACCATCGTGCTGATATAGAACATCGGCTCCAGCGTGATCGATTTCCGCGCCAGCACGAAATGCAGCACGCCGACGATGAGGACGAGATAGACGAGCTTGTGCAGCGTGTTCCAGCGGCTGCCGAGTTTGCGGATCGACCAGCGGTTCGAGGTCAGCGCCAGAGGCAGGAGCATGATGAGCCCTGCCATGCCAAACATGATGTAGGGGCGTTTGAGAATGTCGCCGGCGATGGAGCTGAAGACGAGGCCACGATCCAGCACCAGATAGACGGTGAAATGCGCCAGAACATAATAAAAGGCGATCAGGCCCAGCGCCCGGCGGTAGGCGATGAGGTTGAGGTTGAAGAGATCGCGCAGCGGCGTGACGAGCAGCCCGAGACAGAGGAAGCGCAGTGCCCAGATGCCGAGCAGGTGCTCGAAATCCTTGACCGGGTTGAAGCCGAGGCCGCCCGTTGCGGCGAGGTAGAAATACCAGACACCTGGAGCAAGGCCGATGACATAGAGCGCCCAGATGGCTGCCGGTTGGTAACGCTTCGGCAGCGAGGGAAGGGACAGGGCAATGGCCATGGTCAGTAATTCGCCTTCAGGTCCATACCCGCATAGAGGCTCGCCACTTCCTCGTAACCATTGAACATCAGCGTCGGACGGTTCTGCGTACCAAAAAAGCCGCCTTCGCCGATGCGTTGCTCCGTCGCCTGGCTCCAGCGCGGGTGGTCCACATGCGGATTGACGTTGGAATAGAAGCCATATTCGCGGGCATTGGAGTTTTTCCAGGTCGTTTCCGGCTGTTTTTCGGTGAGCGAGATCCGGACGATGGATTTGATGCCCTTGAAGCCGTATTTCCACGGCACGACGAGCCGGATCGGTGCGCCGTTCTGGTTCGGCAGCGTTTCGCCATAAAGCCCGACGGCGAGGATGGTGAGCGGATGGCGCGCTTCATCGAGACGCAGTCCTTCGACATAGGGCCATGACAAAGGCTGGAACAGGCCGCTCTGTCCGGGCATTTCGTCTGGCCGAACGACGGTCTCGAAGGAGACATATTTGGCGCTGCCCAGGGGCTCGACCTTGTCGAGCAGGCTCGCAAGCGGGAAGCCGATCCACGGAATGACCATCGACCAGCCCTCGACGCAGCGCATGCGATAAGTGCGCTCCTCAAGCTGATATTTCATCAACTCCTCTATACCGAATTCCTGCGGCTTCGAAACGAGGCCGTCCACCTTTACCGTCCAGGGTGTTGGCTTGAACTTGCCGGAATTTTCCTTTGGGTCGGATTTGCCGACGCCGAATTCATAGAAGTTGTTGTAGCTGGTCACCGCGTCGAGCGGCGTGAGCTTCTCATCCAGCTTGAATGCGCTGGGCTTGGCGGAGAGCGGCGCGGCGATGGCATCGCGTCCGGTCAATCCAATCGCAGCGAGCCCTGCCGCCGTTCCGAGGAAATTGCGTCGGGAGAGATAAAAGGACTTCGGCGTGATTTCTGAAGACGCAATATGAGGCGGACGATAGGCGGGCATGGTAACCTCCACAAAAGCCGGGTGCATCGGCGATAAATCGATTATGATAGCCAATACGGTCGCTGCACAGATATGTTTCAGCGTCGCGATGAAAAATAGGGCCGGCGGCTCGCAATCGCGCATTTGTGATGCCCGGCCCTTTATGGCAGGTCAAATTCAGGGGCGTACCGTACCGAACCGTACTGTTTTGACCGAAGGTGACAGTGACAGCGCTCGCGGTTTGCGCTAGAAACACCGCAAAATAGGGAAGGAGCCATCTTGCCGCTATCGCGGGACGCGCTCCGGCCAGAGATCGAGGAAAACACCATGCCAGCCTATCGCTCCAGAACGACAACCCACGGCCGCAACATGGCGGGCGCGCGCGGCCTTTGGCGCGCCACCGGCATGAAGGACAGCGATTTCGGCAAGCCGATCATTGCTGTCGTCAATTCCTTCACGCAGTTCGTACCCGGCCACGTGCATCTGAAGGATCTTGGCCAGCTCGTTGCCCGCGAAATCGAAGCGGCTGGCGGTGTCGCCAAGGAATTCAACACCATCGCGGTCGATGACGGCATCGCCATGGGTCACGACGGCATGCTTTATTCCCTGCCGTCGCGCGAGATCATTGCGGACTCGGTCGAGTACATGGTCAACGCCCATTGCGCCGATGCGATGGTGTGCATTTCCAACTGCGACAAGATCACCCCCGGCATGTTGAATGCGGCCATGCGCCTCAACATTCCCGCCGTCTTCGTGTCTGGCGGTCCGATGGAAGCGGGTAAGGTGGTTCTGCACGGCAAGACCGTTGCGCTCGATCTGGTCGACGCCATGGTGGCTGCTGCCGACGACAAGATCTCCGATGAGGACGTCAAGGTCATCGAGCGTTCTGCCTGCCCGACCTGCGGTTCCTGTTCCGGCATGTTCACCGCCAATTCGATGAACTGTCTGACCGAGGCGCTGGGCCTGTCTCTGCCCGGCAACGGCTCGACGCTCGCGACCCATTCGGATCGCAAACGCCTGTTCGTCGAGGCTGGTCATCTGATCGTCGATCTGGCGCGCCGTTATTACGAGCAGGAAGACGAAACCGTTCTGCCACGCACGATCGCCAACAAGGCGGCGTTTGAAAACGCCATGTCGCTGGATATCGCCATGGGCGGCTCCACCAACACGGTGCTGCATATCCTCGCCGCCGCGCACGAGGGCGGGGTGGATTTCACCATGGAAGACATCGACCGGCTGTCTCGTAAGGTGCCCTGCCTTTCCAAGGTCGCGCCCGCCAAGCAGGACGTTCACATGGAAGACGTTCACCGCGCCGGCGGCATCATGCGCATTCTCGGCGAGTTGGAGCGCGGCGGTCTCATCAACCGCGATACCTATACGGTACATGAGGCGACGCTCGGCGATGCCATCGACCGTTGGGATATCACCCGCACAAACAGCGAGACGGTGCGTGAATTCTTCAAGGCAGCCCCCGGCGGCGTGCCGACGCAGGTCGCCTTCAGCCAGTCTTCGCGCTGGGACGATCTGGATACCGACAGCGACAACGGCGTCATCCGTTCGGTCGAGAAGCCTTTCTCCAAGGATGGCGGCCTTGCCGTGCTTTACGGCAACATCGCGCTAGACGGTTGCATCGTTAAGACGGCGGGCGTTGATGAATCCATCCTGAAATTCAACGGCCCGGCGGTCGTTTACGAAAGCCAGGACGCGGCCGTGAAGGGCATTCTCGGCAACGAGGTCAAGGCGGGCGACGTGGTCGTCATCCGTTATGAAGGTCCGAAGGGCGGGCCGGGTATGCAGGAAATGCTTTATCCAACCAGCTACCTGAAATCCAAGGGCCTTGGCAAAGCCTGCGCGCTCATCACCGACGGCCGCTTCTCCGGTGGCACGTCAGGCCTTTCCATCGGCCACGCCTCGCCGGAAGCGGCGCAGGGCGGCGCCATTGGCCTGGTGCGCCAGGGTGACCTGATCGAGATCGACATTCCGAACCGCACGATCAACCTGAAGGTTTCCGATGCGGAACTGGCCGCGCGCCGGGCCGAGCAGGAAGAAAAGGGCTGGAAGCCGGAAGCACCGCGCAAGCGCAATGTCACCACAGCGCTGAAGGCCTATGCGGCCTTCGCATCGAGCGCGGATAAGGGTGCAGTGCGGATTTTGCCGGAGTAATCCTGTCGGAAGGGGTGGCGAAGTACTGGCCGCCGCCTTGCGCGATGGCTGGAGCTTGCTGATCGGAAACGATAAGCTCTCTTCCGTCATGCTCGGGCTTGTCCCGAGCATCTGCAACCGACCAATACTACGCGACATGGATAGATCCTCGGGACAGGCCCGAGGATACGTCGAGAGTGATGTTCGATCTGCAATTCGATCAGCGACGCCTTGGTGCGGCTCTTTACTGTCTGAATTGAGTGCGAAGCCCAACTCATAAACAGATTGAAGCGCCTCACAGGGTGATTCTTCGACGGCCTTCGACATTCTGTTTTTCCATCGCTAATACGAAACGACTTACAGCTGTTTCCTATCTCGTAATCACATTGGAGTGATGTT
>Ga0209025_1004547_pt1 | contig 11952 bp, 15 predicted proteins | sample AraplaMF_Col_mLB_FD_184256 | JGI IMG/M metagenome (GOLD analysis project Ga0209025, IMG submission 184256) | Arabidopsis root microbial communities from the University of North Carolina, USA - plate scrape MF_Col_mLB (SPAdes) (version 2) | ecosystem: Host-associated > Plants > Roots > Endosphere... | reverse complement strand
GAAGCGTATTGGTTCGCACCTGCTAATGAATTGGCATACGCTGTTGAACCAATTACATTATCCGAAACATATGAGTCGAGTTTTGTACTAGATTGTGTATTTGCTAATGCCGTCTGTACAGCAGAAGGTATAAAGACGTCATTAGAACCATTATAAAGTAATGATTGATACGCACTATTTTGCATGTTTTCAGCTAACCCATTTAAACTACTAAACTGGCTCATCATTGACGAAGCGCTTGATACGCCCCCGAGCAAACTAGATAATTTTGCATTGTTAGTAGTAGTTGAGTCGCCGAGTAATTCGCTGATCATATCAGAAAATATAGAGTTGCTGTCTGTAAGATTGTTTGACGATGAATTTTCTGAAGATCCTAGTGTTTGTAATGCTTGAATTTCAAATAAAGTTCTGAGTGATTGGATATCCAAGGAATTGTCATCCTTTCTTGTAAACTAGTTAGACTACTGTTATTTTTGCATTTGTAACGCTTTCATGAAACGTGCGATTTTTTTATCTGTAACCCGTTTTTCAATACCATATTGCTGTAGAAATTCGTCGAAGATTGCATTTCCTTTTATTGCATCTTTTGATTCATATTCTACCTCATAATCGTCGCACTGCAAATAGAAAGAATGATCGAATACTAGAAGGCCATCCCTATAAGGAATTTCGACACGATCAGTTGTAAGTGAACCAAATACTGCTAATTTTTCTAAAGAAATGTTGAAGAGAGCTAGTCTTTTTGCGACTTCTGGGGCATAGAAACCTTCTCCAGCAAGCATTTTCTTAGCTTGCTCAGCGGTTAATTCGTCAGTTGTCTCTAAATGAGCATGCTCTGCATTTTTTTCTTTTAAAGTACATTCAAAATATTTGTCGATTTGTCTAATACGAAGCCCGCTTTGTAGTTTCCGAATAGCTTGAGAGGGTGTGTCGAAATAATGATTTGTTTGACGATGTATAGCATTTTCGGGAATGTTGAAAGCTTGCAATAAATGTTCGTATTGTTGTTTTGTTAATAGATTTTTAAATTCTATTTCAAGTTGTTGTGTCATTATCCTCACCTGTTTATTTAAATTTTTTTATGTGTAGTGATTAAGAATGTTCGGTCGAATAACGCTGCGTGCCAACATGTCGTTGTTGCTGTCGCTACGCTTTCGCACAGACAAACCCAAGTTGCCGCTGCCGCTACGCTTTCGCGCAGATAAAACCCTTTTGTTGCTGTCGCTACGCTTTCGCACAGACAAACCCTAGTTGCCGCTGCCGCTACGCTTTCGCGCAGATAAAACCCTTTTGTTGCTGTCGCTACGCTTTCGCACAGATAAAACCCTTTTGTTGCTGTCGCTACGCTTTCGCACAGATAAACATGTGTTGTCCTAATCGGCTCATCGGAGGCCGCTAGGAAAGCGTTCAGTCGGAATGGAAATCAACCCCACGTTATTGTTATGCGTTAAAAAGTTTAAATCAATGATTTAATTCATTGAATTAATATTTACACACTGCAACTATTTACCCTCTATGATAAAATAAGAGGAAGAGTACGACGAAAAGGGGAACCGCATGTGCGTAAAATTTATACAATAGAAACATTAAAATTTGAAAACGAGCAACTTCATTTTAGTTTAAACGACATTGAAGCAAATTTACAGTTAAAACCTGCTGCACAATTAATAGCAGATTCTGATGACTTTGCGTTTATTTATTTACTTGATGCAGGGGAGAATTATCATTATTTGCGTTTTCCACCGAGTAGTTGGGATGAACTTGTACATATTTTACAAAAAAAGCAAAATCCAAAGCTACAACTAGGTGCAGAAGTTATTGAGCTTACAAATTTTTACGATGAACTAGAAATGCTCGTGTTTAATATTGAAGGAAATTACAATTATGGGGCGGAATTTGTCCAAGAGGTGGAGCAACACTTCAAGACATTTCTTGCTGAATAAAAAGACAAAACGAACAGACGGTGTTGGTTTTGTTCGATACCGAATGTCGGGAGGTTTTTGTGATGGGACAATGGGAAATATTTTTAAGTCCTTATAAACAAGCAGTAGATGAGTTAAAAGTAAAATTAAAGGGTATGCGTTCACAATTTGGTATTGTTAATGCAAATTCACCAATTGAATTTGTGACTGGACGTGTAAAACCTTTAGCAAGTATATACGATAAAACTTTAGAAAAAGGACTCTCATTTGAGCCTTCTAAACAGCTAGGTGATGAGCTAGGGGATATCGCAGGCTTACGTATTATGTGTCAATTTGTAGATGATATTTCAACAGTTACAGAGCTAATACGTCAACGTAAAGATATGCGTGTAGTGGAAGAGCGTGACTATATTACTCATAATAAGCCAAGTGGCTACCGCTCATATCATATGATTGTCGAATATCCTGTAGAGACGATACAGGGTAAAAAAGTGGTATTAGCTGAAATTCAAATAAGAACACTAGCTATGAATTTCTGGGCATCTATTGAGCATTCTTTAAATTATAAATATAAAGGCATGTTCCCAGAGGAAATTAAAAATCGCCTTCAAAGTGCAGCAGAGGCCGCCTTCCGATTGGATGAGGAAATGTCGTCCATTCGTAGTGAGATACAAGAAGCGCAGGCCTATTTTAGTGAATACAAAGAAGCATCGAATCCTAATTTACTATCGGAGAAGGAGCGTGACTCAAAATGAAATTTTCCATTCAATCACGTAGAGATGCACAGTCAAACGAATTAATGGAGCTAGCCAGAACGTATTTGCAGGACTTTGGGTTAACTTATGATGAAGAGGCTCCAGAGATAGTAATCTCTATTGGAGGAGACGGCACTTTACTACATGCCTTTCATCGATATGCTCATTTGCTAGATCAGGTTGCTTTCGTAGGTATCCATACGGGACATTTAGGATTTTATGCAGATTGGAAGCCATCTGAATTAGAAAAGCTTGTTTTGTCCATTGCCAAAAAGGACTTTAACGTTGTGGAGTATCCACTACTAGAGGTAAAGGTGGAGCATCATAATGCGGAATCCAATACGTATTTAGCGTTAAATGAAGCCACTGTGAAATCACCTGATGTCACGCTTGTTATGGATGTGGAGTTAAATGGTAATCAGTTTGAACGTTTCCGTGGAGACGGTCTTTGTGTGTCAACTCCTTCTGGTAGTACAGCTTATAATAAAGCCCTCGGTGGAGCAATTATTCACCCAACTTTAGCGGCACTCCAAATTACTGAGATAGCATCTATCAATAACCGTGTCTTCCGTACAGTTGGTTCACCACTCATTTTACCAGCACACCATCACTGTGTTTTACGTCCAGTAAATGAACAAAACTTTAATATGACAGTTGATCATTTACAAGTCACGCAAGACGATGTGAAGTCGATTTCATTTAATGTAGCAACTGAAAGAGTACGTTTTGCTCGTTTCCGTCCATTCCCATTTTGGGAACGAGTACATGAATCATTCGTGGCAAATGAGTAAAATGGATACAAGATTTACACTGCATTTTATAGCGGAAAAGGAAGGCCAACTACTAAGGGAGGCCTTATCTGAATGGCGCATTTCCAAGCGAGCTTTAACGGCAATTAAATTTGATGGAGGCTTGCTGACAGTGAATGATGTTGAGCGCAATGTTCGACATCCTCTTCACGTTGGAGATCGAGTTGAAGTTAAATTCCCTCCTGAAGAAAAAAGTGAAGGGCTTGCTGTTGAACATGGTGAACTATCTATTATTTATGAAGATGAAGCTATTTTAGTGCTTAATAAGCCAGCATATCAGAGTACGATTCCTTCGCGTGAGCATCCAACACATAGCGTAGCTAATCTAGTGTGTGGTCATTTTCAGCAGCAAGGTCTAGCATCAACTGCTCATATTGTAACGAGACTTGATCGTGATACTTCTGGCTTGTTATGCATTGCCAAACATGCTCATATTCATCATTTAACGGGACTTGCACAGCGCAGTGGAGAGATTTCTCGACAATATGAAGCAATTGTACATGGACATGTTCCACAAGATGTACAATCAATTATCGCTCCTATTGGACGCAAGGAGACGAGTATCATTGAGCGAGAGGTGCGTGAGGATGGTCAATTTGCACATACAGATGTGACAATTTTAAGGCACTTTTTTTTACAGGATGAACCGATGACACATATACAACTAAAGTTACACACAGGGCGTACACATCAAATTCGAGTGCATATGGCCTATGTGGGACATCCACTTGTTGGAGATGAACTTTACGGTGGAAGTCGTGAGTATATAAATAGACAAGCCTTACATTGTGTATCCTTAAAGATGCTTCATCCTCTTACAGGTGAGAATTTACATTTCACTAGTTATTTAAATGAAGATATGCAACGATTAATGAATGACTCCTTAGTTTGAAGCTCGGCTATTGTTTTTCTAAACATATCTATAACGAAGTCTTCATTAGTTCACTAAGAGTGAAAACTATTACTGAATATGTTATATATTTAAGGAGATGTTCGCACAAACGGGCATCTCTTTATCATTTTATACCACTGTTAAAGTAATAAGTTTTTCTTAACAGCACGTTAACAGAAAAGAAAGTGGTTGTAGGGTATAGTTGAGTAGAGAGTTATTTGCCTCAGTACCGCAAGTTGGAATGATTTCTTTTGTACCGAAAGCGTAGCGACAGGTACAGAAGTCTCCCACCTCTATAGGTGGTGAGATGAATGCGATTTCAAGTCACTTTTCAGAGGGTGTGTAAATATCCGCTGAGAGAAGCCTCAGGCGGAAATCAACCCCACGTTATAGTAACAGGTGAAAAATAGAAACGTTTACCAGTAGATTTATCCAATTAGATATTGGTAATGATGTAGGTTGCTATGTAGTAAAAAAAGGGTTTGCAGAAAAGGCACAATACATTCTATTATATATAAGGTAGATTTACGGCATTGCCCGTATCAATTATTTAACTTATTTAAGCAAATGATTTCTGTACAGAAATCAAAGCGACAGGTACAAATGAATTTACTTTTCGGCGGTTGGCCAAACACCCGCTGAAATATAGGAACTCAGTCTAAGAACGCCACGTCCTGTGGCAAAGACTGAGTGACCAACATTACGTTGGCCTAAAGCCTCCGGCGGATGTCACTGAATCGGAAAGGAGTTCTTAGGGGATGTTAGCCTAAAACCATCGCATCCATGCGATAACGGCTAACTGACCTGCATCGTGCAGGCCTAAGCACAAAGCCGATTCCGGACGCAATATGTCGAGGCATAATTGATTGCTCGGAAGGAGGGGACAAGCATGATAGAGGAAAGAAAAGAAAAGGATGATGTGCAGTTCGACGAGGCACGTTTGCGAGAAATGCTCGAAGCACATGAAATTAACGCATTCCGCGATGAGTTTTTAGAGCTTCATCCATATGATCAGGCAACGTTTTATGAGAAGGTGGAGCCTGATATAAGGAAGATCATCTATTCGTTCTTGTCTCCGACGGAAATGGCTGATATTTTTGAGGCAATCGAAATAGATGATGATGAATACACAGCGTATCTAGCTGAAATGGATCCGTCATATGGTGCAGAAATGCTTTCTCATATGTATGCAGATGATGCAGCAGACGTTTTAAATGAGTTAGATACGAAACAACGTGAAAGCTATTTAGGCATGATGGATGAGGAAACAGCTGAAGAGATTAATGAGTTATTAAGCTATGACGAAGGTACAGCTGGTTCTATCATGACGACTGAATATGTTGCAATACCAGAAAATTCTACAGTTCGTTCAGCGATGGCGATATTACGGAAAGAAGCGCCAAATGCCGAAACTATTTATTATATTTTTGTCGTTGATGAAGCACATCGACTAACAGGCGTTATTTCGCTTCGTGATTTAATTATTGCTGATGAAGATACCCTTATTCGTTCGATTATGAATGAACGTGTTGTGATGGTGCACGCGGGGGATGACCAAGAAGAGGTTGCTCAAATTATGAAGGACTATAACTTCTTAGCGACACCAGTTATTGACGATAAGGGAGAATTACTAGGGATTATTACAGTCGATGATATTATCGACGTTATTGATGAGGAAGCATCAGAGGATTACTCTAAATTAGCGGGTATTTCAGATATGGATAAATTTGATACAACCTCGTTCCAAGCGGCTAAGAAGCGTTTACCATGGCTTGTTATATTATTATTTTTAGGGATGTTGACAGCAAATTTGATGGGACAGTTTGAGGCAACGTTAGAACAGGTTGCGTTACTCGCAGTGTTTATCCCTCTCATCTCAGGTACTTCTGGAAATAGCGGAACACAGGCACTAGCGGTAGCTATTCGAGGAATTGCAACAGGAGATGTCGAAGAACATAGTAAGCTAAAATTACTTCTACGTGAAGCCGGTACAGGCTTAATGTCTGGAATTGTTTGTGGACTAATTGTGATCGGCATCGTTTATGTTTGGAAACAAGAGTTGGTTCTTGGAATGTTGGTGGGAGCAGCGCTATGTGGTTCCATTTTAGTAGCAACACTTGCAGGTTCTTTTATTCCACTACTAATGCATCGCATGAAGATTGACCCGGCTGTTGCATCAGGTCCATTTATTACAACATTAAATGATATTACAAGTATTTTAATTTACTTAGGATTGGCAACAGTATTCTTAAGTCAGATAGGCTGAGAACCAAATATCTTCCTTTTGCATATTGTATGAAAAAAAGGGAAGTGAGTAATGTGGGGCATGAGCCACGCTTGTTTATTAAGTCACCATCTTATTTTTTAAATATTTCTAAGATGCTACATGAACTTGAATTGGATGAAAGTACGTCAGTGTATACCAAGGACGGCTATTTCAATGAGCAAACTTTTGAAGAAAAAGAAGAAGTGGGTAAAAACGCACAAATAGATCCGTATTTACTAAAGCAGCTTCAATTTTTAGAGAAGCCTTTTCGTCAAAAAGCTTATCAACCGTTACTTATTTGTTTAAAGGATGGTAGAGAATTACGTGGTAGTGCATCTGACGTGCAGACCGATTCATTGATGCTTACTTCTTACGAATTAAAGACGCAAGAGATTATCTATTTTGAGGACATAGAACAAGTATTATGGCGAGGTAAAAAATTACCGACCTTATGAAAAAAGTGTACAGCAGAGGATGCTGTACACTTTTTTATGTGTAGTGTGTCAAAGGAGAAAAGATTAGTCACAAATTCCTAAGTCAACATCAGCAATACATTGTACAGCGCAGAAGCATGATAAATCTACAGTGATACAGCTCTCAGTTGAATTCCAATCATCTACTTTACATATTTTTTTCATATTGACACAGCAGCCATCTCGACTTAATAGATCTACTGTACTTTCGCTGGAGTCAAATGAACATAAAGGCTCTAAAACACGCAAAGTAGCGCAGCACTCATCAAACATATCTTCTACACGGAAAAATACTGATGTACATATACATGGATCTGCAGTTGGTGAACTGAAAAATGCTTTAAAAGGAGTACCGTCTTTCGTAATTAACATGAATACACGTGTATCTGCATGAGAGCGTGCAGGACTTACAATGCCTCCAAGTGGTTCTAAGAAACAGTTAGCTGTACATGGTTGACATTCATCTCTCACCGCTTGATTCTGAATGTCTAAAATAGCGCGTACTACGTCACAAACGCAGCCTGCTGAATGGATTGGTCCAATAGGATTTGTTGGCTTGCCACAACCCATATTGTCACCTCCTTTCCTTGTTACTACTTCTACAATATGTGCTTCTGAAAAATGGACTCGGGCTTTCGTATATATAGTTAAATGAATAGTTTTTTTATGTATGGAGAAACTTTAAAGAAAAGGAGGGTAAAACTTGAAGCTCTTAGGAATGATGTTACCTCTATTAGTCAGTTTATCGCTTTTAAGTGGTTGCGGTGAAAAAGAAAAAGTTATCGTCTACGGTTCACCGGAAAATGAAAAGGAAGTTGAAGCCATTTTAAAAGAAGAGGACTATGTAGACAAAACAACGGTTATCCAATATGACAATAGTATGCTTGTGGCAGTGCAAATTAAACCATGGGATAAGTGGAAAAAGGCTAAATTAGAGAAAAAGCTGCAAAAGAAATTTGATGAAAAATATCCAAGCAAAGATGTCTTTGTCTCAGCTGATTATAAAATATTTTATGAAGCCAATAAAATAAAAAGGGAACAAGTTGAAGATAATAAACTGAAAGATAAAATTACGAAATTGAAAAAGCTTGCAAAGGAGGAAACATAGTGGAAAAAGAACAATACCAGCAATTAGAGCAAAATGCCACGCCGAAACCGCCCTATTTTAAAAATGTTGCAAAGGCATTTCTAGTAGGTGGACTTATTTGTACAATCGGACAGGCCGTATCCCTTTTTTATATAATTTTCTTTGATTTTACCGAAGCGACTGCCGGAAATCCAACAGTTGCAACAATGGTATTTTTTGCTATGATTTTAACGGGTTTTGGCTTATATAAGAAGATTGGTCAATTTGCTGGAGCTGGATCAGCTGTACCTGTGACAGGGTTTGGTAATGCTGTTGTTTCTGCTGCCATTGAGCATAGATCTGAAGGATTAGTACTTGGCGTTGGTGGGAATTTATTTAAATTAGCTGGATCAGTTGTACTATTTGGGGTCGTCTCCGCCTTTTTTGTTGCACTTATTAAATTCATTCTTGTGACGATAGGAGTGGTTTCATGGTAATTGTCTTTCAATCGAAGCCTTCCTTAATAGCAGGTGGTGTGGTAGCAGGTCCACTAGAGAAACGTAGTATATTTAGTCAATATTTTGATGCAAACTACGATGATGAACGTTGGCAAATGAAAACAAATGAACAAGGTCATCGAAAAATGGTTGAAGAAGCCTGTGAATTTGCCATGAAAAAAGCAGGCGTAAAAAAAACGGACATTGATTATTTTATGGGCGGCGATTTAATTAATCAAATGACACCAACCAATTTTGCTGCCAGAGATTTGGACATTCCTTTTATCGGATTATTCTCAGCTTGTGCCACCTCCATATCTTCAATAATTGTCGCAAGCCTTTTGACAGAAGTAGGTGCCTCCAATTTTGCTCTAGCTGGTGCATCTAGTCAACACAATGCGGTTGAGCGACAATTCCGTTATCCAATCAATTATGGCTCGCAAAAGCCCCAAACTGCTCAATGGACAGTAACGGCTGCTGGATATGCTCTAATTGGTAAACATCAAGAGGAATACCCTTCTATTGAAGCAGCAACTGTTGGAAAATCGGTTGATTACGGTATGGATGATCCATTTCACATGGGCGCAGCGATGGCACCAGCCGCTTTTCAGACGATTCAATCACATTTAGAACAGCGTAATCAAAAAATTTACCATTATGATTTAATTTTAACAGGTGATTTAGGTCAACTTGGCTTAAAACTTCTAAAAGGAATGTTTGTTGAAAGTGGCATAAAGAGTGAGGAGTTAACGCCTTTACGTGATGCAGGCGCAGAGTTTTATGGACAGGATGAAACATTCCAATCAGGTGCAAGTGGTGCAGGTTGCTCGGCAGCTGTTTTTTTAAGTTATGTGATCCAACAGATGCGAGCAGGTACTTTTAAGCGAGTACTTTTAGTGGCGACAGGAGCATTACTGTCTCCGCTTACGTTTCAACAGGGCGAAACAATTCCATGTACGGCACATGCAATAGAAATTACAATGAAATGAGGCAAAAATCATGGCTATGACATTTGTGTTTGCATTTTTTGTAGGAGGCATTATTTGCGCCATAGGTCAATTATTAATGGATTATGGTAAATTAACACCCGGACATACATTAAGTACTCTAGTTGTAGCTGGTGCAATTCTAGACGGAATGGGTTTGTATGAACCACTTATTAATTTTGCTGGTGCCGGTGCAACTGTCCCTATTACATCTTTTGGTAATTCCTTAACGCATGGTGCGATTGCTGAGGCGGAAAGACATGGGCTTGTAGGTGTGTTAACTGGGATGTTTGAGGTGACAAGCTCAGGGATCAGTGCTGCTGTTGTTTTTGGCTTTATCGGAGCATTAATATTTAAACCTAAAGGAAATGTTGACTAGACGAATACCCCACCCATTTTTACAACGCTAACATATTATAGGTTGTAGAAGGGAGGGGTATTTTTATGGGATATCAAGGCTGGGGTGCGCATTCTTATGGAGGGCATGCTGATGGCTGCTACGGAGGAGACTATGGCGGTTATTATGGCGGTTCTCATGGTTGTTACTATGGTGGTTCCCAATGCGGTTACTATGGCTACGGACATGGTCATAGTTCAACATTTGTCTTAATTGTTGTCCTATTCATTCTTCTGATCATTGTCGGTGCTGCTTGCATATAATTTGATTAACTTGTTCTCAGCATATCTCTTTTGTACCAAAAGCGAAGCGACGGGTACAAATGTTTTATGTAACGTAAGTGAAACGGCAGTTACAGAACTCTCCCACCTTTATAGTTGGTGAGATGAATGCGGGTTTAGCTATTTTTCAGCGGATGTCCAATCATTTGCTGAAAGAGAGGAACTCAGTCTAAGAACGCCACGTCCTGTGGCATTACCGAAATGACCGACATCGTGTCGGCCCTCGTGCAGGCCTAAGCACAAAGCCGATTCCGAACGCAATTATGCCGAGGCATAATTGATTGTGACAGTAGATAGAGGCTTTAGCTTTTCTTCAGAGTGCTCCATTTTCTGAATAAAGTTTAAAGCCTTCACTAGTTGTCGTATGTTTTATACATGTGAACAATAGTGGGAATAATTTTGAATTTTAACTGATAGGAGGGGGAACATGAATCGCGGATTCTTTAATTCAATTGAACAAAAAACTGGGGTATCGATGGATGAAATTTTCGCATTAGCAAATGAAATTCAACATGCTGATTTTAAAAATGAAAAACAAGTAAGAAAAATCGTACGACGCGTAAGTAAAATGTCAAAGAGACAAATTACGCAAGAGCTTGAAGATCAGTTAGTACAATCTATTATTCAAGATGGTAGTTCACTAGATTTGGATAAAATTACTAAAATGATGAAATAACATGAGTCTACTATGCAAAGCAAATATATAAAAGGTTGATTTAAATGAATTTTCATTTTTAAATCAACCTTTAAAGCATTGTAGTTCAATAAAAAAAGGTGTTACGATATGCTATCTGCATTCGTAACACCTATGGCTTGTGCTTGCACAAAGAACTAATTGAAAGAAGTTAAATCATTTTTTCCATTGCACGATGTGGGATACCAGCATCCATAAATTCAGGAGATGTTACCGTATAGCCAAGCTTTTCATAAAACGGAATAGCATAGCTTTGTGCATTAAGTTTTAGTTTTTTCTTATTGATTAAAATGGCATGTTTTTCCATTTCTTTCATTATTAAAGCACCTAGTTTTTTGCCACGTTGATCTTGTAAAATACAAACGCGTTCAATTTTTGCAGCATCGTCCTCGATACTTCGTAAACGTGCAGCACCTACAGGGTCATTGTCTTCGTACATAATGAAATGCGTTGCAGATGCATCCTCAGCATCACATTCTAGATGAAGCGGCACACCTTGCTCTTCAACAAAAACTTGCTTGCGGACTGCAAACGCATCTTCATGTTCTTTTGCAGTTTCAACAATCTTAACGTTATACAGATTACTCAGCTCCAGTCAATCGGAAAGTTTCATATGTTGTCCACGAGCCGTCTTCCAATTGATATAAAAGATGAATACGATCAATTGTGTCTTTTTCGTCAACACCTGTCATACGTAATTGTCCAAAGATATCATCGTGCTCGGAATCTGTCATTTTTTGAGCAATAGTAATATGTGGTACAAATACGTGTTTTGACTCACCAAAAGGTACTTTTTCTTCTAGAACTTGGTGGAATGTTGTTAATTGTTCAGTTGGTTCAATGCGGAAATAAATCGCATTTGTTGTTGGGAAAAATGAACTTATGCGTAATGCATGAATGTTTAAAGGTGCATA
>Ga0209025_1004546_pt1 | contig 11956 bp, 12 predicted proteins | sample AraplaMF_Col_mLB_FD_184256 | JGI IMG/M metagenome (GOLD analysis project Ga0209025, IMG submission 184256) | Arabidopsis root microbial communities from the University of North Carolina, USA - plate scrape MF_Col_mLB (SPAdes) (version 2) | ecosystem: Host-associated > Plants > Roots > Endosphere... | reverse complement strand
GTAGCATCGGGCCTATTTAATACCTCGAGATACGTGGGAACAATTTTATCTGCACTGTTGACAGGCATCATTATGGGAGGTGCGTTCAACTTTACAGGATTTCGATTGCTGGGAGTTTTCCTAACGGTCATTGCATTGGTCTTAGTATTAATAAGTCTGCGAATCAGATATTCTGAGTAACTTTATATAGAGATAGATTTGAGAGTTTTATAGAAAATGTTGAGAATGATGCTAAAGATGAAATTCGTATTACAAAGTACACTATTGAAGGAGAGACCCTGCGCAAAAGTGCAACAAGGTAGGAGAAAAAATTGACTAAAAAGAAACGTAAAATAATCAAATTCAATCAAGATGATATTTTAGAAATATTTAACTGAGCATATCGCCGAAGAAAATGGTTTTGATACCTGGCATTCAAGGTCAATATTGTTAGGTTCGCCAGATAAAGATATAAGGCTAATTAGTTCAAAAAGCATTACCTAGTATATGTGCGTTTTTTCACAAATACTGTATAATTTGGAATTAGAATATTTAATTTTGAGTATTTCTAAAGCTTTTTTTTGGAGGGGGAAATTTGTTATATTTAGCTTTATTAATTGGCATCGTTTCAATTGTAATTACGGATAAACTTACGCAAGCTTTTAAATTATCAAGCATTTGGGTGCTGATTGGTCAAATTTGTGCATCACTTGTAATAATAATGGTCGGCAAACTTGAGGTTAGTCATATTATTCTAGGTAATTACTTTGAATTAGGATATTTGACGATTCCGTTTACTTTATTATTTCTTGTAGGATTTACAAATGTAATGAATATAGAAAAAGATCAAAATCCTTCAATATTGCTGTTGCCATTCGTTTCTTTAGTTTGTTTCTCAATGTCTGCTTTCATCATGGGCCATTCATTTGGTTTAATAACGGGAATTTGTACCAGTTTAACGATTATGTTTATTCTGCTATACGGCTATTTTTCAGGTAAAGCATTTGTAGGAAGTACTCTTACTACGTCAATAGGCTTCGTAATAGCAGTACTTTCAATATCCCTTGAAATGTCTATTATAACAATTTATATTCCGATATTTACTTTAGCACTACCATTCACTTTATATTATTTTATTAAAGATAAATTTACGAGTATACAATCAATTACAGTTAGCACTTTAGTAGCTATTTTATTTAGTGTATTAATGTTCATAGTTCCTTTTTATTTAATGTGGTATCTCGTTGTTGGGTTATCGATTATTTTGGTTATCATGCAATTTTCACGTAAATATCGCTTTATTTAGAAACTAATGTTTTTTTCAACTCCCATGAAAGAACTTAATCATCTTTCATTTTCTGTGGTGTAGTGCTGTTTTTTGCGCTACATGGATGGCTAACGGGGCAGGTTAGGTCAATTGCGTTGTTTAACTTGTGTTCAACAATCGTGCCATATTATTGGATAACATTTTTTAACCAAGCGACGCTTTGGGAACTTTAAGTTTCAGCATTTTAATATGTGGCTATGTAAAATTTTGGATTAATTATTATTCTCACAGAGTATTTTATATACTAAAACGCATTTGAATTAACACAAGGTTTATTGTTACCTTTGTAGAATCTAATTACTATAATAAATTGCGGTGAAATTCAATGATATAAAGGGAGTGTAAAGGTGGACCTACTACTTTGGATAACTATTGGTTTCATAACAATTGGATTTGTTGTTCTCATTTCTATGAAAAAAGGTATGGAAAGTAAGGTCGCTTTTATAAAAGCAAATATGGAAGACGAGGGAAATTCATCAAAAGCTAAATCCGTAATTTGGTGGATATGGAGTACCACTGCTTGGGGGATAGTGAGTATTTTTCTTGTTGTTAGGTGTTTTCATAATCACTTTGGATAACTGTTGGTTTCAAATGTGCTTAAAAAAACAGGTACTTTTGTATTAATTGTCTGAAGTTTTACTGTAAAGTCTATTCTTGAATAATAAATACTATATACATTATAAATTCAATAAACGCTCCCAAATGAAAGATTGAGGAAACTTGAAAAGCCATGAACGTTGTGAAATCAACGTTTCGTGGCTTTTTGTATGAACATTCTTTATACAGCTTTATATGCAAAGGTATATAAACATAGCTACAATAAGACTTTTCAGGAATTCACAGAAAATTGTACAGATATGCTATATGAATAAAAACGTGCATATATAGACAATTTATAACGCTGTAAATCAGTATTTTTTTATTCGGTACTTCAACTTAAACTAACAAGAACTTTAGTTGAAGAAGCGTCGCTGTTTTTATTAAAATCCCATGAAAGAACTTAATCATCTTTCATTTTCTGTGGTGTGGCGCTGGTTTTTCGCTACATGGATGGCTAACGGAGCAGTTTAGCATTAGTAGGATTCTTTTGTTATTTTGAGAATGGTGCTTCTAGTAGAATCCGATTCTCAATCAGGTTTTTCAAGCTTATAAGGGACTTGGATGGTCCGAACTTTATAATAGAATCTTGAAATTGACCAATATCCTCTATGGAAGCAGTTTGAATCTTGATCATGTAATTGTATTCACCACTAATTCGAAACATATCGGTTACATCGGGATTTCGTTCGCAAAAATCCACCAGTGCTTGACATTGCTCTGTTTTAATAAGAAAGAATGCCGTGCTCCCACGGCCTAGCGCCTGATGTCGAAGGGTTGCCGTATAACCCGAAATGATGTCTTTCTCCTCAAGCCTTTTTATTCGTTCCCTTACCGAGGGCTGGGACATGGACACAACTTTACTTATTTGTGAAATGGAGATTCGTGCATTCTGCTGAAGAAGACCTAAGATGTGGTAATCAGTTTCATCCATCCAATGTTCCATATATAATTCCTCCTAATGCATTTTCGAAAATGAATAAAATTAATTGATTTTCGTTATTTTTGGAAAGTGTAAAGGGGTAATTTCCTTTTTTATTGTATGTATTTCCTTGCAACACTATTCTATACTATATTTATCAGAAAGGGGAAATTATATTTGAATATCAAAGGTCTTGCTCATATTGCAATTCAGGCAAAAGATTATCCGGCAACAATCCGGTTTTACATTGAAGCATTGGGATTTAAGCGTGGACATCATTGGAGCCTTCCTGCGTTTCAAATCAAGGAAGCTTCGATGCTGATCTCTCCCGACGGCCGAACATGTCTCGAAGTTTTTGATGACGATGCTGTCATTCCGGCACAGGGGAAGAAAGCGCGGTCGGAAGAGGAAGTTGCTTACGGAGCTATGCTTCACCTAGCGTTTTATGTGGAAGATGTCGACAAAGCGTTTCAAACGGCACTTGCCCATGGGGCGAAACCATATGTGGAAGCAGACAATCTAACTCTCGGAGAGCCTCCTCTTATTATCAGAAACGCTCTAGTCCATAGTCCTAATGGAGAGGTTATCGAATTTATTCAAGATGTAGATTTTGATATAGAGTCCCATAGTTCAGTGCAATAGTTCAATAAGTTAGTGGCAATCTAAGACTTTTTCCTATCCTAGACTGCCACTGGTTCCTCTTAAATTAACGGATACAAGAGTTAAACAAGGTGTTGCTGCGGCAGCATCTTTTTTCTTTTTGTGCTAACGGTGCAGGTTAGTTGAAGAGTTTGTTGTTCAACAATCGGGCCATTTAATGCGGTAAAAGTAAATATAATAGACAAGTAAAAGAAATGTCCCCTGAATCGTAATAAAGTGACAATACGATTCAGGGCGTTTTCTTTAAGGGACCTCTAGATTACTTATCTAGTGTTTATTTTATTAAGTGGAACACTAAAGTTTCATACTTCCCCTCTAAAATTTATTCGTCTCGATTTGCTTTCTCAATATTGCACCTAACCTAACAATAGTATATTGTTGTATTCGTCATTATGGTTCATCAACTTAAACCATTAAACTATTATTGGAGGTATGTTACTGAATGAATAAACAGGACCAACTAAATATAATTAAAGAAGATTTTATTAATTGTCAAAAAGTACTATTGGCAATTGGTGATGAAACACGTCAATCGATCTTGTTAGTTCTAATGGGGACGGATTGTCAAACAGGATTAAGAGTGGGTGAAATCACTGAACAAACACATCTTTCTCGACCAGCTGTGTCTCATCATCTGAAAGTATTACGGGATGCCGGTGTTATTTTAATGCGTAAAGAAGGGACAAAAAACTATTATTATATTAATGTACGTACAGAATTAGGTTTATTAAGAACGCTTGTGTCGGATATTGATAAGTTCATGCAGAACTTTTATTGAAATGATGGAATTTTAACATACATTATTTGGAGGTAAAGGCTATGAGAGCAATGGTTATTGATCGATATGGGAAAGTTCCCATGCGTATGGCAGAAATGCCCACACCTGAAATTGATGAATATGAGGTACTCGCAGAAATTCATGCAGCTAGTATTAATCCTGTTGATTTTAAGATTCGCGATGGGAAAGTGAAATTGTTAGTAAAATATAAAATGCCACTTATCTTAGGGAATGACTTTTCTGGTGTCGTTGTAAAGGTTGGCGCAAAGGTGACTCGTTTTAAAGTTGGTGACGAAATATATGCACGTCCACGTAAGAGTAAAATCGGGACTTTTACTGAATATATCGCTATTCATGAAGACGACATAGCCTTAAAGCCTAAAAATTTGAGCTTTGAAGAAGCAGCATCGATCCCGCTGGTGGGATTAACCTCCTATCAAGCCCTAACAGACATTTTGCAATTACAAAAGGGACAAAAAATATTAATTCATGCTGGGGCTGGGGGTGTCGGTACATTTGCTATTCAACTGGCAAAATTAATGGGTGCTTTTGTAGCAACAACTGCCAGTGAAGCTGGTGCGAATTTAGTAAAATCTCTTGGTGTAGATGAGATTATAAATTACAAGACAGAAAAATTTGAAGAGATACTGGAAAACTATGATGTCGTATTTGATACACTTGGGGGCGAGACACTCGAAAAATCATTCGAAGTGATCAAAAGTGGAGGAAAAATTGTTTCCGTTTCGGGATTACCGAATGCTCGTTTTGGAAAAGAATATGGATCCGGATTTTTTAAAACATTGTTGTTTTCAGCAGCAAGTCATAAACTTACTGCACTTGAAAAAAAGCATAATGTTCAATATTCGTTTTTGTTTATGAAGCCAAGTGGAGAACAATTGCGTATTATCGCAGACTTTATTGAGACTGGTAAAATTAAACCTATAATTGATAGAGTTTTTCCTTTTGAGAATGCTCAAAAAGCGATGGAATATGCAGAGTCTGGTAGGGCTAAAGGGAAAATAATATTAAAAATCAAATAGTTATGTACGAAGCAAAGAAATGTGCAGAATAATGCTCCTTGAAAAAATCATTTAGTAGAACAAGAAAATCCATTTTAATCTATCTTTATTTACATGGAGTTTTGTATTATAGTTGATATTGAGGTTAGTTATTCAATTAAAGGGCGCTTTTCTGAAATAAGGAAAGCGTCTTTCTTCATGAAAAGGGGCAGATTGTTGAATAACAGTCTGTTAAGAATATAAGTACGCACTTTTATTACAGGTACTTACATAAAGGTGAGTGTTAAATCAGTCATAAAAAGATTTTTCTATAAGGGAGGACCAGCCAACCTATTATCCACAAAGTAGAATAGCTGCATTCTCAGGTCACCATACGTAATGTGAAAAGATTGTGTACTAAGTCATTATAATTATTCAAGAAAAAGGCGCAATTCTTGTACAAGGAATTGTGTCTTCTTCAGTTTTATCACCTTCAAAAGTGGGATTGCTTACTTACTTGAAGCAAATTGTCCAGTAAATCAAAATGTAGAGACGAACGAAATAAAGCTTTTTAATAAGCAATTACGGTAACAAGTCCGTTGATAATATACTGGTATTCATAGTATAAGATAAGGAGTAAAACATGAATGAATTTAATAAAATGTTAACATATGTAAATGAATTACTTTATAAACCTAATCATTTGACTATAAAAAACATCCGAGAGGAAACTCAAAATTCTGACTACGGGGCTGGGATTTTTCAATTGAATTCTAAATCTGTTAGATTTAGAGTCGCAAAAATAACACCTACCAAGGTAGGACAGTTTGTTTCCTTTTGGGAAAAGGATGCAGCTAATAAAAACCAAGCATTCTCATATGAGAATGCCACCGATTTACTGGTAATAAACACTTTTAATAATAATGGTGATTTTGGTCAATTTGTTTTTCCAAAAGAAGTTCTTTTAAAACAAAACATCCTTAAAACTGCTAATACAAAGGGGAAAATGGCTATTAGAGTTTACCCTAGTTGGGATACTCCCACCAGCAAACAAGCAATAGTAACAAAAAAGTGGCAATCACCATATTTTGTTAAAGTAGGCGCTACTATATCAATACATGAGCTATTAAAATTATACTCCTTCTAAAATTAGATATCTTTAACTGTGTCATTCAAATTTTTACTGTACATTTCGAGGGCAGATGCAATAGCTTCTTCCACAATCGGGCACGATTGTGAAAGAAGCGTCGCTGTTCTTATTAAACTCCCATGAAAGAACTTAATCATCTTTCATTTTCTGTGGTGTGGCGCTGGTTTTTGCGCTACATGGATGGCTAACGGGGTAGTTTAGTTGAAGAAAGTTGTTATCAATATATTTACTTAATAGTTGCAGTTGATATATTACTAATCACAATAATATAAATCTAGGAGAGTGATAGGGATGGTTGGGTTGAAATATATTGGAGGTGTCTTAGTTGCAATAGTTTTTTGTGGAGTGATTTGGTTGGTTCACCCAGCTAAAGAACAAGTAAACCAATTGGAAGAACAAATCAGTCGTCAATACATGTTTGCAAACTTTTTACTGAGGGATACAGTAGAGGACCTACTCGCATGGAACTTTAGTCAACCCTTAACCGAAGCAGACGAAGATTATTTAGAGGAGCTTTCTAATGAGTTACTATACACAACCGGTCTAATTTTTAGTGGAGATGTGGTCCATCATGAATGGAGAAGTCGAATGAGTGATATACAAGGTTATTTATCTAATTACATGTCCGGCACTTCACTTTCAGAAGATGATGTCGCAGATATAAATCAATCATTACAGGCTACTCGTTTTATAACTATGGATTTTAATGATTATGTTGATAACACCTATGATTTCTATAACGCAATGCATGATGAACAACATGAAATGGTCGAAAGAGTTAAAAGTCGCCTAGCCTCAAAATATTAATCATTATAAAAGTAAAAAATTTTCTTTTTTCTTAACTAACGAGGTAGGTTAGTTGAATAAGAGATATGCCGAGGACAAGAGTTAAACAAAGTATCATATTATGGTCACTTTATGCAAATATCAATAGAGTAGTTGGGATATTATGTTAGTATTGTTATGCAGATTTTGTATTAACGAAGCAGTACAAAAAAGTAAAAAATGAGGAGTGGTTATTATGACTATAGATCCTGATACATTTCCTATACTTGAGACTAAAAGATTAGTGTTAAGAAAAGTTACAAAAGAAGATGCTAACAGCATTTTGAAATATCTGTCTGATGAAGAAGTAATGAAATATTATGGATTAGAACCTTTTAAATCGATAAACGATGTCTTGGATGAGATTTCATGGTATCAATCATTACAAAACAACAAAACGGGTATTAGATGGGGAATTACTTTAAAAGAGCAAGGAATTGTTATTGGCAGTTGTGGTTTTCATAACAAAGTCTCTCATCATTTTCGTACTGAGATTGGCTTTGAATTGAGTAAAGAGCAGTGGGGAAAAGGTATAGCACACGAGGCAGTTGAAGCTATAATATGTTACGGATATGAACATATGAATTTTCAAAGGATAGAAGCATTAATCGAGCCACCTAATATCTCATCACAAAAGTTAGTAGAAAAATTAGGTTTTATTAGAGAAGGGTTATTAAGGAATTATGAGTTTACAAATGGTAAATTTGATGATTTATATATGTATTCTTTGTTGAAGCAAGACTTTGAAAAAATTAAGAAATAGGTAGACAATAATGTCAGATTGTGAAGATTTCTACTTAAAGGAACGGGTGCATTAATTGAACAGAGAAACATTTATTATGATGTTTCTCTGTTTAAATAAACTAAAAGTACTTCTGATAAAATTCCTTCCTAGCTTTCCACTTATTCGTTCATATATCCGAGTAGTTTCACTTTTTTCACGCCCCATTAAACTTTGAATTACTACAATGGTTTCACAATTGTTTAATAGGTGTGTAGTGTAACTATGCTTAATTGATGGGGGTGTATATCTTTATGAGTTCCAGCACGACTGGATATACCTCATACTCATACGATGTGGATTTCTTTCAGTAACAAAAATTGCTGGATCTGGCTAATGCAATAATAAAACCATATAATACGAACCAAACAGTCTAGCTCAGTAAAGGCAATAACTTAATAGGCGATTCTATACAAATTGGAGTCTTTTATAAATGCACCGATATTTGTTGTATGAAATGTGGTCTGTGAAAAATTGCACTTAAACTAAAAGGACAGTTGAGTGAAAGAAGGTTTTCTCCAAATAGATAGCGAAAAATGTTAAAAGGAATTTATGTCGCTATAGGAGAAAGGGAGAGAATAAATTGAGTTATGAAATTATTACGTTACCTGCCTATCGGACTATAGGTTTAAAATGGGAGGGAACATTCTCTGAAATTGTACCGAATTTAAAAAACGTCATTCAACAAGTTGAAGACCGTGCCGATGAGTTAGAGAATAAGGTGAATCCTAATGTTCGATTAGGTCTATCTTATCATGTAATTGAGAATGGATTCGTACATTACGCGGTGTATGAAGTGAGTGAGGAGCAGGAAATTCCTGAAGGGATGATTGAAATATGGGTTCCTGAATGGACGTATGTGAAGACGACACATAATAAAGGAGAAGATGTACAAAAGACCTATACGGATTTACATCAATGGTTATTTGATAGTGACTATACCGCATTTAGAGAAGCTGGTGTAGATTATTATGATCCTTATATGCCGATTAAACATGAACATTATCCAGTTGATCGTGATCCGAATGATCCGCATTTTAATATTTATATACCGAGTGTGAAAAAATAATGTTTTCTTATTAAATAAACGGGTGCTTTACTTGAAGATCATTGAGTTGCATATGCAGCTCTTTTTCTTTTTTTCTTCTTGAACAAACGTGGCAGATTAGTTCAAGAATGTCAATAGAAGGTTTCAAGTAAGTTAATGGAGAATATTATTGATAAGAAAGTTTAGAAAGGGGAATTTAATAAATGGTTGAAATTAAAGACTCATGGTTTACAGTAAATCAAATAGATAATACAACTTTCGCTATCAGTGAGTATGGACATTGGGAACAAGTTCACTCTTATTTATTAATTGGCGAGGAGAAAGCTGCATTAATTGATACGGGTCTTGGGATTGATAACATAAAGAGGATTACAGACCAGCTTACAAATTTACCGATTATTGTTTTAACGACACACGTCCATTGGGATCATATTGGAAGTCATGGTGAATTTAAGAATATTTATGTACATAAGGATGAAGAAGACTGGCTAGTCAATGGTATTAAGAAACTTTCTATCGAACAAATCAGAAAAGATGTAAGTCGTGATATTACAATACCCACGCCAGAAACGTTTAATCCAGACACCTATAAACCCTTCCAGGGTAACCCTACAGGTTTGTTAAATGATGGTGATGAAATAGAGATAGGTAATAGAAAGTTGACTATCTACCATACTCCAGGACATTCTCCGGGGCATATTTCAATTTTAGATAATAGTAAAGGTTATTTATTTACAGGTGATTTGCTGTATGATGGGACTCCAGTGTATGCTTTTTTCCCAACGACCAACCCTGTGGATTTAACGCAATCGTTAAAGAAAATATCCAACATTCCCAATGTAACGAAGATTTATGGAGGACATAATACAATAGGTCTTGATGCAAGCCTTTTACAAGAAGTGGGAAATGCAGTTGAAGAACTAAAAGAAAAGGATCAAGTAAGATTCGGAACTGGAATTCATAAATTCAAAGGATTTAGTGTGCAATTTTAATTATGCTTATTAAGCTAACGTGTGCTTTACTTCAAGATGGGATTCCGCAGAGAACCCATCTTTTTTTTTATTCAACTAACGGTGCAGGTTAGTTGAATAAGGTGTTTGTTTTATCATTAAACAATAAAGATAGATGATCAAAGAAAAGAAGTAATACAATTTAATATTAGTTTCGATGAACCTCAGCGTAAGATAAGAAAAAGCCATTCCCTCCATAAGCGGAGAGAATGACTTTCCTTCATAAATCGCAAAACTACTGATTATAGTTTTGCCCAACGTTCTTCTAACCAGTTCATAAATTCTACACCTTTGTCGCCTTCATACGCATCAAAGACATCTAAACGCATACGTTTTAGTTTATCCGCAAAGTCTGCCACAGTATGGTCCTTCGGCAAGCTCTTTTTCACTCGTAGGAAAATTTTGTCTGTGCCTTTGATAATATCAAAACGTGCAGGCGATGGCTTCTCTACGTCCTCACCAAACGCCACGAGTGCTTCATAGGCTGCTAATTGCACCTTGTTGACAGTATCATGCTGCATACGATTTTTTAATAAATCTATGATTTTGTCATGTTGATAAGCCGATAACATTTCGACTGCCTCTAAACGCTCTCGCCAGCTAGACGTATAATTGGCCTGTTTTTTTAATGTTTCATACTGCTCAGGTAATGCTGTTTCAAACTTTTTCAAGTATTTGCACCTCTTTTTTTAACTAGAGGAAAAATGAATTCTTCTTCTGCTTTTCTTATTATACGTTGTCTGGGTGAAAATAGCTATGAATAGCTGGAAAGGATATATATAATGGAAACTCCCATGAAAGAACTTTATCATCTTTCATTTTCTGTGGTGAAGTGCTTATTTTTGCGCTGCATGGATGGCTAACGGGGGAGTTTAGTTTAGTTGAAGAGTGTTGTTTAACTTGTTGTTCAACAATCGGGCCAGATTGTGGAATAACGCAGTTGATGGGTTATACTAAAAAACAGAAATAGATTGTTAAGAATTATACTTAAACTAACAAGACAGAATAATCTAATTCAAGGAAGTAAGTTAAATTTAAATGATAAACTAAAGTTTTCTTATTATTAATTAAGGAAAATAAACTTATATGATAGATAATAAATACTATATAGAGGTGGAATTATATGCCTAAAATTGACAATATGTTAGCAATTCTATGGATGCTACGTTCAGGTGAAAAAATTACTGCAAAACAAATTTCAGAAAAGTTAGAGATGAATATAAGGACTGTGTATCGTTATATTGATACACTTTCAACAAGTGGAGTACCTATAATTTCAGAACCAGGACATAACGGTGGATACACTTTATTGAACAATTTTATTGAGGCTCCTCTTTTTTTTGATTTTGAGGAGCAAACTTCACTTTATCATGCTGCTGTTTTTGCAGAAGAAGCTGGATATTATGGTGGTGAAGCACTAAATAGGGCTATTTCAAAGCTAAGCAAATATTCAAATCAAGAGCAGGAAACAAAGATAAACCAACATTTGACTAGTCTTGAAGTAATAAGTCGATTAAGTTCCATCTCTATGGAACCTTTCTTGAAGGAGTTGGAGCAGGCCGTAGCTGACGGATACTCTTTAAAAATTCTTTACCATAAAAGTGGCGAAGATCAATCAAAGTATAGATTGGTTGATCCGTACAGAATTATTTATTGGAATAATAAGTGGTATGTGATTGGATTTTGTCATCTTAGGAATGATATCCGTAGTTTTAGAGTAGATCGAATTGAAAGGCTAATTCTAACCGAAAATAAGTTTAACCGGCCAGAAAAATTTTCAGCACGTGACTTTTTTATGAAAAACCTCCTTCCAACTATAGAAGATAAGGAAGGGATTATTTCTTTGATTATTAATGGAAATACAAGGACTTTGGATGATAT
>Ga0209025_1004542_pt1 | contig 11962 bp, 11 predicted proteins | sample AraplaMF_Col_mLB_FD_184256 | JGI IMG/M metagenome (GOLD analysis project Ga0209025, IMG submission 184256) | Arabidopsis root microbial communities from the University of North Carolina, USA - plate scrape MF_Col_mLB (SPAdes) (version 2) | ecosystem: Host-associated > Plants > Roots > Endosphere... | reverse complement strand
TGGAAAGTGACCAAAGAAAGATTTAATGATGGGGGTGTGTTTCTTGCCCAAGGTATGAGCAAGTTGGAAGCAATTTAGATACACTACCATTTTATGAAAAAGAAAAGATGGCTGTTGGGTCTTTGTCTAAATCAATAACTGTTTTTTAGACATGTTTTTTAGAATTAGTAGAAGTTTTAAGCAAGGGAGGTACTGTCCAATACGTACCCATGCGCCATAACCACTCAAATGGACCATATTTAAAGAATTTTAACCAAATCTTACTGAAAAGTAATTGGAAAATGTAAATGCCTATACAAATCCAAAGAGATTGGATGAAACTAATATTGCCAATAAGGTGAAAGGCATGGCCAATTATTAAAATCAGCGCGGTTTGTCCTAAATAATTTGTTAATGCCATTCGGCCATAGTATTTTAATGGTGAAAGCAAAACTTGACATAAAGGATGTTGCAATAAAAGCATTAATAATCCTACATAAAATGCTGATATAAATGGGCTAAATTGAAGCCCTATAAGTGGAAATTGTTCAAAGTTAATCACATGATTTGCATATTCACCTTCTGTAATATTGTCAAAGTCCACCATTGCGTCAGGGACATACTGCCATTGATACAGTAATCCCCCTATGCTAATAAAGAACATAATAACTGTAAAAATTAGTATGCTTTTACGATGGTCATGGATCTTTTCAAAAATTCGATACTGCCCAGCAGCTAATCCTAGTAAAATTAGAGGGAACGGCATAACGATTTTGATACCAAAATAAGCGGTTACTGCTAATAAAATAAGCCCTATAGTCAAGTTTATTTCTTTACGAACTTTGTAAAAAGGTAACGCTATTAGCCCGAATATTGCATAGATAGTTAATGCTTCTCCAGGTTGGAAATAAAAGTGTACAAGTCCGATTAACAATAAAATAATAATTCTTCTAATAAATAATAAGTAGGCATTTTCATTTTTAGCCATTGCACGGGAAATGAACATATAAAAGCCTACACCAAATAAAAATGAAAAAATGGTGAAAAATTTACCTTCCACAAAAAGTGTTAAAAATCTATTATATGCAACATCTACAGATGTGTCTGGTAGATTAATCAACATCAATCCTGGAATATTGACTAAAATAATTCCTAATAAAGCAAATCCCCTTAAATAATCTAGTGTATCAATTCGTTTGTTTAATTCAATTGGTTGCATGTTTCTCACTCCTCATTGACAAAGTATACGGAAGTTATCCATAAAGTAGTAACGATGAATGTTACGCCAATCTTACAAAATCGTCATATAACATTAATCATTTTCTGGATACATAGATAAAATGTCTTTTGCCTGCTGTCGTAAAATATCCACCAATTCTTTCGGTTCAACAATTTGTGCATGCATACCAAGTCGATAGAAAAGAGGGCTAATAAAATTCAACTCACCTTTGTCTATAATAGAATTAATATAACCGGTGCCATCTTCTTTTATCACAACCAAATCTTCAAGGTTTGGTTCGCTTTTGCATTGTCGCACACCTTCTCTTGATAAAAGTACATGTAAACGGATAGGTTGTTTATGTTCATATGTGCTACTAAACCACTCCTTCAAATTTAAAAAGATCTCTTTGTTTTCTTCACTTTCAATAATGGAAATAATACGGTCTACACGAAACAGTAATATTTTTTGTTTTGCGAAATCAAAGGCGGGCATATACCACAACCCATCATGAGCATATACACCAATTGGATGAATATGTTTCGAAGTTGTACATGATTTTGATTCATATTGAATATGTAGATTTTTGTTTTCAATAGCTGCCTCTAAAACGTCTGTCAATAAAGGGGTTTCAATCGCCCGTTTAGGATTCCAAAACGCGATGTAAGATTGAAGTTGATCCACTTTTCGCTTCGCCTCTTCCTGAAGCGAGCTATAAAGCTTATGAGAAGCGGATTTTATTTCCGTATTAAAAGGTAAATCACGGTAATAATGAAGTGATTGGAACGCAAAGAAAATCGAAACTGCCTCATCTTCTGTAAATAAAATAGGCGGAAGAAGTCTGCTCGATAGCACAGTATAGCCACCGTTTCGTCCTTGTTCTGCGTAAATAGGCAAGCCCATATCACTTAAATCTAAAATATATCGATGAACCGTACGAATCGATATATTGAATTCATCTGAAATTTCCTGTGCAGTAAATTTCTTTTTTGCACTTACAAACAGAAGGATATCTAATAGACGTTTTGCTTTTGACATTTTCTCACCTTTTTCATGTAATCATGCCAGTAGTTGTCATGTTTTTTGTTTAGTATAGATCTTGTTCAGGCGTTTTTCAAAATATTAAAGGAGATGATGGTATGTCACGAGAAATTATTTTATATATTGCAACAAGTTTGGATGGATATATTGCGAAAGAGAATGATGATTTACAATGGCTAGAAGAAGCAGAAGGGGAAGGGGATGCTGGGTATTCAGACATGTATCAATCCATCGATACCATTATTATGGGTAAAAGAACGTATGATTGGGTTGTAGAACATATTGAGTCTTTTCCATATCTCGATAGGAAATGTTATGTATTTACAACGTCACAAAGTGGACGAAACGAACAGGTTGAGTTTGTAAATGAAGATATTGTAGCGTTTACTAAAAAATTAAAGGAACAGGAAGGCTCTAAAATTTGGATGGTTGGTGGGGCGGGAATTCTCGATCCCTTTATAAAGGAACAGTTGATAGATGAAATAATTATTACGGTTACACCGCACCTATTAGGTTCTGGCATTCCATTGTTTAAGGATAATAATCCATTTCAAGACCTGGAGTTAGTAAATACACAACGCTTTGGTCAAATGGTGCAAATGCATTATAAGGTGAAGAAAGAGGCTTGATCATTTATCTTAAGGTGACAACCTTCAAACGTAAGTAAAAAAATCGACCAGACATATTAGATATATATTATGTTTGGTCGATTTTTAAATGATTTTGAACATAACGATTGTTGTGTCTTACTCAACTATCGGTAAAGGTTTGTTCATGTTCAATAAAAACATGAGTGGTTTTTAATCCAATCTAATAATTCTGAAAAGCATATTCTATAAGAAATAGTGGGGTGAAAATATGTCTGAAAAAAAGAAAATTACTAGAATAAAACCTATTGGCTATTGTCCTCCAGTTAAATACACAGCGCTTAATAGTTGTTGTCCTTCAGTCCCTTCATCTTCTTGTCTTTGTGACTGTTGTGTTTCTCCACTTCAGTCCGTCTTACAACAACTTGTTGGGCAAACTGTAATTCTTGGTACTATAGCAGACGCACCAAATGTACCTCCTCTCCTTTTTTTATATACTATTGTTGAGGTGAATGATTTTTTAGTTACAGTTACAAATGGAACTCAAACTTTTGTGGTAAATATTTCTGATGTAACAGGGGTAGGTTTTTTCCCACCAGGACCTACTATCAATTTGTTACCGCCTGTTGATTCTGGGTGTGAATGCAATTGTCGCGAACGGCCAATTAGACAATTGCTGAATTCACTTATTGGTTCCACAGTAAATCTTTTGGCAAGTAACGGGTCTATTGCAGGAGATTTTAATGTGGAACAAACAGGTCTTGGTATTGTGTTAGGTACACTACCAATAAGTCCTAATCAACCAATTTTTAGATTTGCAATTTCAACTTGCAAAATTGTAGCTGTAGAGCAGACTATTGAATAAAGAATGATATTAAAAACAAATATTTAGTGAGTCAGTAGTTAATAATAATTAATAGTTTTAATCTTGAACTAACAGGTTGCACTAGTTTAGCAAGAGACAGCGTTTCAGGAATTTCATCTTCCTCTGTCAATTGATGAACTTTGCCATTAGGATCAAAGCTAAATAAGAATAGAGGATAACTAGCCTTTATAAGACTAATTATCCTCTATTCTTATACTCTTACATAAGTTCATCAGCCTCTTTTTCCGTCAATAGGGAAGCGAACGGTAGATTTCCCCCATGATTCCCTTCATTTGATGCACACCTGTGTCAGTATTGGTCATCATAACAATCCCTTGTTCAAGGTAAGGGTATGCGACTAGCATACATTGAAATCCAACACCCCGGCCAAGGGAGGAAAACTCAAGGTTGTCGTCAGTGTGGGGTAACGGGTGTTTGTGGAATGAGTTTTTATTTTTTTAACTGTGCATGTACAACCATACAAATACTATCTTTTGTAAAGTCACTTTTGTTCCATGACCCATATAGATGTAACAAGTCGAAGCCATTTTGTTCTAATAGCCTCTTCAATTCCATTGGATATGTATAGCGAATTCGAATTGAATCTTCGAAAGTTGAATGTTCTAGCTTATTGATAGAACGACAAGTTAAAATCTGTGTGATAGGGTCATATTCTTCATGGTGTTGTATGGTTAGTTTTTCTCCTTTGCTAGTAATCAAGCTTTCCTCGTATTCATCTACAATAGATAGCTCGCTTAGAATAGGGTTCCGCGTATCGAATACAAATTCTCCTCCAGGATGTAGGTGTTGTTTAACGGATTGGAATAAATCATTTTGACTTTCATTACTTAAAAAATGTTGAAAGGAATTACCTGTCATATAAATAAAATTTGATGTGATTGGTAAATTTAGTTGGGTGCAGTCTTGCACAGTGAAATGTACATCAACATTCTCCTTTTTCGCATTTTCAATGGCTTGTTGAATCATCCCTTCATGAATATCAATTGCATAAACCTCATATCCTTGTTTGGCAAGAGGAATAGCTAATCGACCTGTCCCGCAAGCTAATTCAATAATCGTATCATTCTTTGTTTTTAGGTGATCTTCAATATAATGTAAATCAACTTTATAATTTTCATAAAGTGCATCATATTCAATAGGGTTATTATATTTCTCTAAATTTCCACTAAACTCATTTTGATACATATAATTTAGCTCCTTCGACTTTATCTTTAATTGTAAGAATATTGTATAATATATCCAATATTCATGCAAATTAGGTTTTTATTGAAAGATATAGTGTTTATAAACAAATGCCTTATATATAAGTTGATTGGAGTGGAGGTTGGGCGACTCCTTGGGGATCAGCGCTAGAGGAATGAAGGCTCAGAGCATCACGTCTTGTGATAACGCCTTCGTGACCAACATCCCGTTGCTGTCGCTACGTTACACTGCGCTTTCGCACAAAAAACATCTGTTGGTCCGAGACCCTCGAGCGAGCAACGCGAGTGAAGCGGCTCATCGGACGCGCCCAGCCGGAACGGAAATTAACCTCACGCTATGGTGATGAGCCACGAATTATTAATTAAAAAATGAACAGGAGGGTTTTTTTGAACAAAGAATTTCCGCGTAAAATACATATCATTGGCTCTGTTGGGAGTGGGAAAACAACTTTAGCGAAAGAATTATCCGAGAAATTGAATATCCCTTATTATGAATTAGATAATGTTGTTTGGATCAGACAAAATTCAGGGGATATTAGAAGGACTGATCAACAAAAAGTGGATTATTTGCAAAATATTATTCTTACAAAAACTTGGATTATTGAGGGAGTTCATAATGAGGAGTGGGTAGCGCAAAGTTTTTCGAATGCCGACTTAATTATTTTTTTAGATACAAATTATTACATAAGAATCTATCGAATAATAAAGAGATTCACATTACAAAAACTCCGTTTGGAAAAGTCCAATTACAAACCGACCTTTTCAATATTTATAAAAATGTTTACATGGAATCGTTATTTTGAGGAGATTAGCAAACCTAATTTTTATAACAATTATGGAAAGTATAAAGACAAGCTATTGGTCGTAACAAGTAAAAGGGAGATTCTTTAAAAAAAGCATATCCAATAAATAAAGGATACGCTTCTAATGTGTGTATTTTAAGCATTTTTCTTCGTTTTCGTTGTCCGTTTTCTCGTTGCTGGTTTTTTCGTTTTCTCTAAGGAGGCTTGAAGTGCTGTCATTAAGTCCGTGACATTATCAGGGACTGGGCGTTTATCATTAGCAGAAATTGTATTCGTCGCTTTTTTCTCCTCTATAAGGTCCAATAATGCATTGCGATAATCGTCCGTATATTTTTCTGGATTAAATTCTGTTGTTAATTGATCGACTAACATCAGTGCGGTTTCAAGCTCTTTTGGAACAATATTTTGTTCGCTTGGAACATTGGGAACATCACCAACATTTCTTACTTCATCAGGGTAATGAATCGTTTCCATCACTAAAGCGTTTTGATAAACGCGGACGATTGCTAATTGTTCTTTTGAACGGATAATAATTTTAGCAACGCCTATTTTTCCTGATTGCTCTAGTGTTTGACGTAGTAGGGAATAAGCCTTTCCGCCAGTCGAATCAGGGGATAAAAAATAAGTGCGTTCAAAATAAATAGGATCGATTTCAGTTAATTTCACAAAATCAATGATTTCAACGGCCTTATCTTCATTTTCCTTCCGTAAGTTCTCTAATTCTTCTTGATCTAATACGACAAACTTATTTTTGGCATATTCATAAGCCTTCACAATATCATCATCTTTTACTTCTTGGTTACAGCCTTCACACACTTTTTTATAGCTAATAGGTGTATGACATTCTTTATGGAGCTGACGCAATTTAATGTCTTTATTTTCAGTGGCAGCATGAAGTTTTACTGGTATATTGACAAGACCAAATGAAATACTGCCTTTCCAAACTGTATGCATTTGTATCACCTCGTTTTACTTACTATGATATATTTTGCTTATTTTTATGTATCTTAAAGTGAAATCGTCAAAAACTGAAGGTAAAAAGAAAAGTAGGAATTCATATGAAACCAATGCTTTTAACGGAAGTGCTTGAAACGCCTATTGGTGAGGAATGGATGTACGAAACAAAATATGATGGATTTAGATGTATGTTAGTGTGGGACGAACAGCCGATGTTAATAAGCAGAAATGGCAATAACTTAAATCACTTGTTTCCAGAGATATTTGATTATTGTATGAGTTTATTTAATAAAGTTAAAAAGTATTTACCATTAACATTTGATGGTGAATTAGTTTGTTTAAAGAATAATTTTAACAGTGATTTTTCGCTTGTCCAACAAAGAGGGAGGATGCAAAACAAAGAAGTTATTGCTACTCATGCAAATGACTTCCCTTGTCATTATATTGCGTTTGATTTATTAACCTATAAAGGGGAGTCCTTGACAAAAAAGTATTTAAAAACACGGAAACATCAACTTTTTAAGCTTTTTACGACTTTAAAGCTTCCTGTGACTGTCAATTATGAGGACCAGTGTCCTTTGCAAGCGATTAGTAGTGTGGAGCATAGTGAAGCTCTTTGGCAAGCTATTAAGGTTTACAATGGAGAAGGAATGGTTGCGAAGAAGACAACAAGTAAATGGATAGGAGATACACGCTCAACACATTGGTTAAAAATAAAGAATTGGAGATATGTAACGGTCATCGTTACGAAATATGATCATAGCAATGGTTATTTTCATGGCAGTATTTATCAACAGGAGAAGCTAGTTGAAGTTGTTAGTTTTAAACATGGAATGTCAGAGGAAGAGCGTAAAACACTTATTGCTTTTTTTCAAGCAAATGGACATAGGAATAATGAAATATGGGAGCTGGAGCCATCCATTTGTGTTGATATAGCATGTATTGATTTCGATGGAAGCAAATGTCGAGAACCGCGTTTCCAGGCATTTCGACTGGAGATGTTGCCTGAAGCTTGTCATTGGCAGCATATGCAACGTCAACTTTTTCCTATTCCAGATACTGTTCAAATTACACATCCTGATAAACCTGTTTGGCCTGAAACCGGTATTACAAAGGATGGTTATTTGCATTATTTGCAAATGATTTCTCCGTATTTGCTACCTTTTTTGCAAGATCGGCCGCTTACGTTAATTCGATTTCCTCATGGGGTTCCGGGTGAAAGCTTTTATCAAAAAAGTAGTCCCGATAAAATACCTGCATTTGCTTCAACAGGATGGTTGGACAATATTAATTATCTTGTATGCAATAATCTTGAAACGTTATTATGGCTAGGCAATCAGCTTGCGTTAGAGCTGCATATCCCTTTTCAAACGATACAAACAGAGCATCCGACTGAAATTGTCTTTGATCTAGATCCTCCTTCTGTTGATCAATTTTCGCTTGCTGTTACCGGAGCCCTGGATTTAAAGGGAATCATCGATTATTTTAAGCTCCAATCTTTTGTGAAAACATCAGGAGGCAAAGGATTACAGCTATATATACCATTACCTGAAAACGCCTTTACTTACGATGAGGTGCGCGTATTTACGGAATTTATCTGTCGTTTTTTATGTGGGCAAAAACCAGAATTATATACGATCGAGCGTTTAAAGAAGAATAGACATCAAAAATTATATTTAGATTATGTGCAGCATGCAGAAGGCAAGACGATTATTGCGCCATATTCAACTCGTGGCAATGAGAAGGGATTAGTGGCAACGCCATTAAACTGGGAGGAGGTTAATGAGCATTTAACACCCGATCAATTTACGATTCCCGCTTTACTGGAGCGTATGAAAAAACAGAGCAACCCATTTAAAAATTTCCGCGAAGTAGGGGAGAGCCAGGATTTTCAATCAGCTTTAGAACGGTTAAAAGAGCAATAATGCATTCATAAGTATGGACAGGAAGATTGGAGCAAAACCTTGATAAAAAAAAGCATCGGTTTTAGTGGCGGTGCTTTTTAACAAGGTTATAATTTTATTATGTAATCTAAGTCTTTTGAATTCTTATTGGTTTGGACAAATGGGGGCTATATCACTTCTTTTGTTCATAACATCCTTATCAACTATTATTATTATGTCAACAGTCGTTATAATTTCAGTAGTTTTTATATGGTGGTACGCAAATTCTATTAGGTTTGTTTTCTATGAAAATAGAGAGGGCCAAATATCTACGCCCTCTCTTTATTTATTTCAATAACTGTTTGAAAATTAATGATTTGACAATACCCTTATTCGATTTATGTTTTGCTGATAAATCTCAGGTGAACTCCAATCATTAAAGGTTTCATAATTCATCTACATAATGAGAGCACCAACTAGTTGATCCAGACAAATGTTTAACTCTTTCGCTTTTCTAACCAAGGTTGGATTGTATTTTCAAATAATTTAAAACCAATATAAGCATCCAATATACCAATTATTAAACTAACAATTAGAAAACTTATACCAGAAGCATCAACAATTACAATCGGTTTAAGTAGTTCAAAACTGAATGATAAAAGAATAGGTAATGTTACTCCCATCCAAACTCCCAATAATAAAGAAGCCACTTTTTCTCACCATATATTTAGACAGTCCTTAAAACAGGAAGGGGTAAACGAATTCTCTCAAGCAAGTACTAAGACAGTTCGCTGATGGGTTTTCTACTGAATCTTAAAATAAGGCTGTTTTCTCAAAGAATGTTGTTAATCGAATGAGGGGCAGTATTTAAAAGAGTATGTTATATTTTGGATTCCAAGAAAGGTCGAATGAAATAGTATAATTAAGCGTTATTTAACTTATTTCGTAAGAGGTGCTTAGTATGTTTAAAAAGAAAATATTGATTGGACATTCAGAAGATACTGCCCAGGCAATTATTGAACACAGAGAAAAAGGGAACGTTCCGTCAGAAGATACCGTCCAGGCAATGATCGAACACTTAGAGATAAGTAACATTCCTTTTGAAGACACTGTCCAGACAATTCTCGAATACTTAGAGAAAAGTAATGTCCCACTGGAAGTAGATATCGAAGCCTTTTTAAAGCCGTCGTCTGAGGTATATGAGCTTTTTTATACGGTCAAAGTTCAAAAAAAATATTCAAAACAAGCGGAAGCCTTTGTTACGCAGTATGTGTCACAAGAAGATCTGATGCATCGGTATAAAGTGGCGAATAAGAAAAGTAGAAAATTAGATAGAAAAGAAAGAGCCCCTTATTTGCTTACACTCTTTATATATTTTAATGCAATAGCGGCTTTCCAAATGAGTAAAGACTTAGGAGCGTACAACGTTTCGTTTATTGTTGGCGCCTTTATATTGATTTGCGGCGTGTTTATGACGACAAAATATTACAAAGCGATGCAAAAAGAATCGGGTGATTTAAGAGAGAATAATAAGACGTTGATGATAATCGGTATTGGTATGATATTTCAGCCGTTACTTTTTTTATTATTCCACTTCGACTCTTTAATTACTTCTTTTAGATAGAGACCTAGTTTTAGTGTCTTAAATAAGGTTTTTTGGTCAGCATTCTTTATTTCCATTACCACTTCATAAACATATCTCTACAATATCAAACGCTTCCTTGAACCTGCATTGTATTCGGCATTTATCATATTCGTATAAGCAACAATCTATACGAAAACAGCCTAAAATAAATAAGGTTCAAGGACAAAATTCTATAATTCGTTCTTTTCTAGATAATCAAGAATCCCCATTGCTGAAACTATGGTATCGAACGGGATTGTTTGATAAACGGGATGATTTTCTGCTATACCATTTTCTTGTAAATAGTTGTGTAATAGTGCCTTCAAGCGACTATCTAAAAAATGTACTTGTTCTTTAAAATCACTAGATACCGATAACGCTTTTTTTCCTTCAGCTAGAAATAGCGGTGTCCAATAGCGCACTTGTCTGTAAGCTTCTGCAGGATTTCTATATGCACCGAAATGACCGAAATACAATTCAGTTGCCTTTAACTTTTCATAAAGCTGGATAGATTGCTCCATCGTATAGGGGTCATACTGATTCGGTGAAGTGGAGGGAATAATTAAATCAATTGCTTCGTTCTTCATTTCTGGATAACATACACCAGTAGTATCTCCAACAAACAATCCATTCGTAGCAGAATATAGCATTGAAACATGATGTTTTGCATGACCCTCTGTATGATAAAATGTTAGCTGATGTTGACCTAAAGATAGTACTTCCTCATGGCCAATTTCTATAATGCGTTTAGCATCAATAGGGACAATTGGATCAAATAGCCGATCGAATTCTGCTCCGTAAACACTCTTAGCACTTGCAATTAGACGACTTGGATCTACCATATGAGATACCCCTCGTGGATGAACAACGAATGTGGCATTTGGACAGCTTTGTAAAAATAAGCCTGCGCCTCCAGCGTGGTCTAAATGGATATGCGTAACAATTACATATTGAATATCCTCTAGAGCAATATGTAATTCATCTAAACCTTCTACTATATATGGCATAGACGGACTAGCAGAAGTCTCGATTAAGGCAATTTTTTCATCAATCAGCAAATAAGAGCTTGTACGTTGTTGTCGATTTAAATCATTTGTATCAATACAATAAAAATTTGGTGCAAGTTGTTGGACTCTGCCCATTAATATTAGCCTCCTTAGTTCTCGAAAAATACGTTATATTCTCTCGTATGCGTTTTTTATCTACAAAAGTAGTATTTATACTTTATGATATAGAAAAGTATACTGAGTGTCTATTCATTTTTCGGGAGGAAATCCTTAATTGTGGATATGAATATTATTCTAATGTAAAACAAATGAGTATCTTCGCGCAATTCGTAATTTATAATAATTTCAGACGAAAGATTGATGTAAATGGGCAATGTTACTACTATAATTTTTCTTAAATCAAGTTGAAAAGGGAGACTATCGAAATGATAAAAGGATTATATGAAGCACATTTACCAGTAAGTAATTTAGAAAACTCGATTGTATTTTATCAAAAGTTAGGGTTGGAGCTCGCTTACAAAAAAGGAAAGGTAGCTTTTTTCTGGATCGTTAAAGGAGAAAGCTGGTTAGGTTTATGGGAAAATGATACCGTTGAATTAAAATACCATCCATCTATCCGACACTTAGCGTTTAAAATTGACGAAGAAGATTTTGAGCATGTAAAAGAGTGGTTGTCTTCAATTGGCATTGAAGTTCGCACTGAATTTGGCCTTACTTCCGAACATCAACCTTTAGTTTTATCAAATTATCCTCATGCACATGCAGCAATTTACT
>Ga0209025_1004535_pt1 | contig 11972 bp, 9 predicted proteins | sample AraplaMF_Col_mLB_FD_184256 | JGI IMG/M metagenome (GOLD analysis project Ga0209025, IMG submission 184256) | Arabidopsis root microbial communities from the University of North Carolina, USA - plate scrape MF_Col_mLB (SPAdes) (version 2) | ecosystem: Host-associated > Plants > Roots > Endosphere ... | reverse complement strand
GCGATAAATAGAGCTGCTCCGCTGTCGCTTGGCTTAATTCATGGCTATAAAAACGCAGTCCATCTTGTCGTTCTACTATAAACGGCTCTTCTGCATCTGGCGAAAAGACTTTTACATAATTTCCACCTGTTAAATATATAAAATACTCTTCTGCTTTTTGCAAAATACGCGGCAGCTGCACTTCATGGTAATACTTCTTCGTTTTCGTTAATACCGCCTTTGCCGCTGCATAAGCTGCCCATTTTTTCACCTGTTCACGCACTTGTGATTTTTTCAGCTCCCATTCATGAAGGACATCACCGTACGTCCGGCCTTCTTCTAACTGGGTGATATCAAGACGAAGAGCGGCAAGTGTATGCGTCAACTCTTTTTCCTCGCGCCTTAGCCTGTCTATTTGTTCCTGCTCTTTTTTCCGCTCCTCTTCATATCCTTCTAGATGATACCCATTCTCTAGCGCTGACGTCATGAGTCGCCCTTCTAGTACGTCCATTTGCGGAATTAACCGGTTCAGCTGCTGCTTTTTCTCTTCTATTTGCTCCGCTTGCTTTGCCGCCGTTAAAAACGCCTCTTCATCAGTTGCCGCAGCAATGTCCAAAATATGCTGACGTTCTTCTAATAGATGATGAATCTGCTGATGATATGCAGCATACTCTTCTTCCCACGCCGCACTCTTTTCTAGCAGCTGCTTTTTCTGTAATTGCTTTTCCTTTTCTTTCTGCACATCTTTACTTAACCCATACAAAAATAACGACGGTGTCTCGGCGCTTCTTTCTGTAACAACCGTTAGTTTCATTAGTTTATGTTCAAACCCGGAAATCATGTCTGCCTGTAATTCTTTTCGTTCTTGCTGCTTCGTTAAATCTCGGTACAGTTGCTGTATCTTTTCGATCCGTTCAAACGCCGGCAATATGTGTGCGTGCGTAAAATTATGTGGCAACGTATACTCCTCTTTATACAATTTCACCTGTTCATTCACACTAAACAGATCGCGTTCCCACTCGTCATATTCAGAAAGAACACGTTCATACCCACGCTCAATTTGCTTTAACTTAAATTCCTCGCGCTCTAATAACTTCCGCACCTCATCATCTTTCTCAAGGCGATACTGAAGTTCAAGCGCTTCATTGCCTTCTTGTTCATCTGACCCTTTCATATACATCACATAAAAAACTACAAGGCCAATTAACAAAAAGACTCCTGCAAACAACAACTTACGATTATCCATAAAAACACCGGCAAGCAGCAGTAAAACATCCATACCGAATACAATCAGCACCGTTTTATTCATCTGCGGTGCTTTGCGATTTCGCTTTTGGCGAGATGCGGCACTTTGCACCTTTGGCAAATAGTTCTCCCGCTCCTGGTCTGGCAATGTTTGCGACTGCAGCTTTTTCACGGCTTCTTCTTGTTCCTCTAACTGCTCCTGCGCTGTTTTAAATCGTTCATCTAACTGCCCTTTTCGCTTTTCTACCTCTTTTGCTTGCTGCACCATTTGCGTAATCGTTTCCTTCATCGCTAGGCTCACATTAAAAGAAAGAACGTCCTCGCGCGCAAATGTAGCGCCGATTTGCTGCTGCAAATCTTGTATTTCTTCTTCGATATGTAAAATGCGCCCCGTCAAATCCCGCACTTCCTGTAGCGCTGCTTCATAAGACATATGCTGCAAACGAAGCTCTTCTACGTACATATCTTGTTGAAGCAATTCTTCATTTACTCGTAATGCTTCTATTTCAAACTTTGCACCAGCTATTTTCTTTTGCAGCCCCTCTTCTTGGAGCTGAAGCGGTTCAAGCCGTGCTTTTATCCCTCCATAACGCTGCAAACCATCAACAGGAAACTTATGCTCTGCATGTTGCTGTAAAAACCGTTCACACGCACGCTTTTCTAAAAAAAGCGGCTGCAGCGCTTCTAGCACTTCATAATCTTGCTTTCGCTTTCCCGCTTCTTGCTGCTCGGTGCGAATAATAGAAAGGCGCTCTTCCATACTCTTTTTCTTTCCGACAAGCTCTTCATACGCAGCAATTTTCCCTTGCCAATCTGCGAGCTGGTCTTGCAGATTTTTCAACTCATGCAGCGCCACATTAATTTCCGGCTTGCGGCCATTTGGTTTAAAGCGCTGCTCCATTTCTTTCTCAAGCGTCTTTTCTAGGCGTAACAACCCGTCGCTGCCAACTGCACTTGCTGAAAATAAGTAGTTACCAATATCCCCTTCGCCGATATGGTGAATATTTTGCAACCCATGCATGTCAAAAGAAAACACAGAATCAAACAACTGCTCATTCATTCCGTTTAACAGTTGCTTTAAAATTTCCTCACCGCCTGTTTTTCCATCCGCAAAATAAACCGTCACCTCACCGGCCGCTGTTTTGGGAAGACGTTCAATTTTTAATCGTCCATACTCCTCAGTAAAAACCGTAAGCGCACCGCCGTATTTCCCGCCTTCTTTCGGCTCATAACGGCGCTGGCCCCTTGTCGGAAAGCCAAACAATATGCTCTTCATAAACGAACGAATCGTCGACTTGCCAGCTTCATTTTCTCCGTACAATACCGTAAGCATGGAAAGACTCAGCTCAGCATTTTCTAATTTTCCATATCCGTAAATATGAAGCTTTTCTATTCTCATGCTTTACTCCTCTCTTGCTCTAGTAATTGCTCTAAAATAATATTCTCAGCTGACTTTTGAATCTCTTTCTTTTCTTCCTCAGAAAATGAGTGAAGTACCTTCCTCGCAACAGGTGATGTCCAAATGGTTCGCAGCACCTCATCCATACTCGAAAACGACTCAAGCTCTTGCAGCACATTCCCGATAAAATGGTTCTCGTTCTTCAACTTCTCAATTTCCGCAAACGAAATCGTTTCATTCTTCCATTTCACAACATAAACAAAATTGCTGCGCTCCTCGCCTGATGAGACAATTTGCAAGATTTCTTCCACGCGCTTTTCATCACGCAAATAAGAAGCAAGCGCAGATTGCCCTGTAAACGTCATCGTCACAAGCAAACCTTCCTCTTCTCTTCGCACACCGTTCATGCTCTCCGTACAGGCGTGAATCAAATCATCAACCGTTTCTAACTCATCAATCGGAATCGAAATCTCATCCCAAATCACATCATTCGTACTAAAAAATGTTAGTTCTGTCCCTTGCGAAGACAAGGAAACTACGTACGCACCTTTCTCTCCCGTTTCCTTTCGGTGTCTCCCTTGAATATTGCCAGAATATACAATGCACGGTTCTTCTGCTAACACTTCACGTTTATGTATATGACCAAGCGCCCAGTAATCAAACCCCTTCTCCTTCAGTTCACGAATTTGAAACGGCGCATACCGGTTATGATCCGAATCCCCTTCCACACTTCCGTGCAGCATACCGATATGAAACGGTGCACCCGTCATCTTTTTATATTGCGCTGTCATATTATCCGTCACAGCTTGCTGCTGATAACTAAATCCGTAAATAGAGGCAAGCAGCTCCTCGTCTTTATAAAATGATTTTTCTTCTATATAAGGCTCTGTAAAAACATGCACATTACTTGGAAACTCAATGGCCGCCCAGCTCCCGCCTAAATGATCATGATTGCCGTGAATCACATATACCGGAATATCATACTGCGCCAGACGCTTCATTTGCTCACGAACAAACACCTGCGCCCGCAAACTTCTCGTCTCTGCATCATACAAATCCCCCGCAAGCAAAACAAAATCAACTTGCTCTTGAATCGCTTTATCCACAATGCGCAGAAATGAACGAAATGTACTTTCCTTCATTCTTTCCCATATAAAGAAGGGTACATTCAGTTCCATCCCTTTAAACGGACTATCTAAATGCAAATCTGCCGCATGAATAAACTTTACTTTTTTCACACTGTAACGTCCTTTCTCCGTCCTACTTTGCTTGGTCAGCCGAGACTCACAATATATCGGCGCAAATGTATCATTTATCGGCGCTTCGACATGATTTAAAGATTCCTCGGCTATATTCGACACACAGGTAGGAAAGTTTCACTTTATTTTAACACTTTTTTTCGAATTGAGGATACGCCGGAAGCGGCTTGATGCAAACAACAAAAATAAGCCAGATGCGAAAAAACATCCAGCTTATTTTTGTTGTTCTGCTTATACTTCAGTCTTTTTTACCTTTCGCTTCCACACCTTGCGTTTCCAACTTATTCAGTAATTCATGATACCTTTGCATTTCTTGCTCACTATTATCCCAGGTTTCTCCGTAAATATGATTAATTCTATCCCCTGCAATTTCCAATATAAAAGTACTATCATCACTTTTCACTGACAAGTACATACTTGTCTCTTCTTCATAAAATTTAGCAGGATGTGAATTCTTTAAGTTCTCTACACTCGGTTGCCCAGCCTTTTCCATGACAATTGGTACATACTGATCGGATACATATTCACGAAGCGAATTCTCGCTAAAGTCACTTATTTTTAATCCATATAATTTGAGTACAGCTGTATGCACATTGAAATTCTTTTGTTTTATTTTAAGTATCTTATCTGCAGACTCAGTAATAACCTTCTTCTCTTCTTGGCTTATATTTGGCATCGTATTTTCATTTGATTTATGATAAACGTTATATAATTTCCCAGCACGATAAACGAGAATAATAGACAGCGTAATGGCCATATAGATTTGCCATTTTTTATACCAAGGAGATTCATCCTTTGAATCCGATTGAATTTTTTTATGTTCTTTCAGTGATAACTGCGGTTGTTCGGCTGCAGCTACTTCTTCCGTCAGCTGTTTCTCCAACACAGCTTCAGTGCTCAATAATGGTGGTTCAATTTCTTCTGGTGATAATTTCGTTGTTGAAACTACCGCAGGTTCTTGCTCGTTTAAACGATCCAGTTTAAGCGCCTCTTCTAAATACTTACTTGCATTATTCTTATCACTAAATCCATAAAAATAAACATGACTTAAACAAAAGTATCCGGAAGCGTCTTTTGGGTCTTCCTTTATAAGCATTTCCGCTTCTTTCCTTGCCTGATCAGCATCGCCAACCTTCAGTAAATCTCGAATTCTTCTAAGATTATCTTCCATCATCTGGCCTATCCCTACCCTTACGTTCTACTTTGTTCTCTATCAAAAGAGATTACCTTTGCGATTTAATTATGATTCAACTCCCATAATTCCACATTCCTCTAATTATGCAAAAATATTATAACAAATAAAACTTTTTTGATTTGTCATATCTCGTCGAAATAAGAAAAAAGTGCTTTTCTGCCTTTTTTCATAGAGTGACTGAGTAATTACATATAATCTATATATAATTCTTGAAAGGTTTATCTCCTATTTCACTCCTAATCTCCATCTGCTTTACATTTTTTGAATATCCCATTACAGCTTTTCTATGCTATTTTTTAGATACTTTTCCCTACTACAATGATATAGTAAAATATAGAAAATATAGAAAATATAAAAAAGAAAGGTGATCAGTATGGCAACGATCGGAATTGACTTAGGAACAACAAATAGTTTGGCGGCTTATTGGACAGATGATGGCGCAATCCTTATCCCTAATGCACTTGACGAATATCTTACACCATCGGTCGTCAGCGTTGAAGAAAACGGTGAGATTTTAGTCGGACGTATTGCAAAAGAACGGCTGATTACCCATCCGCATTTTACAGCATCAACGTTTAAACGATTTATGGGAACAGAGAAAAAATATGAATTAGGTATGTATACTTTTTCTTCTGAAGAACTTTCATCTTTTGTCATCAAGTCTTTAAAACAAGATGCAGAAGCATATTTAAATGAACCGGTTACTGGTGCTGTAATTAGCGTACCTGCTTATTTCAATGATGCTCAGCGCAAAGCCACGAAACACGCTGCAGAAATTGCCGGATTAAAAGTTGAACGACTCATTAGCGAACCAACAGCTGCTGCGATCGCTTACGGACTATGCCAGGAGGAAACAGAAACAAAATTCCTTGTATTTGATTTAGGTGGTGGTACATTCGATGTTTCTATTCTGGAATTATTTGAAGGAGTAATGGATGTTAAATCCATCGCCGGCGATAATTACCTTGGGGGCGAAGACTTCACAAAAAGCTTAATGTCCTATTTCTTAGAGTCACACCAACTTGATTTGAATTCACTTGATTCGAAAACTCAATCGTTAATTTATACGCAAGCAGAACGTTGTAAGCTCACACTATGTAATGAACATAGCGCAGGTATGAGAGTCACAATTCATAATGAGACATATGAAACTCCTATTAACAGAAATGAATTTGAAAAAATAGTAACCCCGCTTCTTTTACGGCTTCGCTACCCTATTGAACGGGCACTTCGTGATGCATCGTTAAATCCCAATGATTTAGATGCTGTAATTCTAATTGGCGGAGCGACAAGAATGCCGCTTATCAAATCCATCATTTCTAAAATTTTTGGACGTATGCCTTATGCAAATATTAATCCTGATGAAACAGTTGCTTTAGGCGCTGCGATTCAAGTTGCTTTAAAAGAACGAAACAAAGCGCTAGAAGAAGTTATCTTAACGGACGTTTGTCCTTATACGTTAGGAACTAGTGTTGTTCAAGAGTTAGGAAATGGACAAAAAGAATTCGGATACTTCTTCCCGATTATTGAACGAAATACACCGATTCCTGTGAGCCGAGTGGAACGACTTTATACTGTCAATGATCGACAACAATCCATACTTGTTGATGTTTATCAAGGAGAAAACCGCTTGGTTAAAAATAACTTAAAACTTGGCGAACTCAAAATTAAAGTCCCTCCTGCTCCTGCCGGGCAAGAGGCAATTGACATTCGTTATACATATGACATTAACGGCATTCTCGAAGTCGAGGTAATAAGTACAACGACTGGAGAGAAAAAAAGAGCAATTATCCAACAAAATGCCGGAAATCTTACAGAAAAAGAAATTGAAGCTAGACTACTAGAATTGAAAGAAATTAAAATTCATCCCCGCGACCGGACTGAAAATCGCTTGTTGCTCGCAAAAGGCGAACGTCTCTATGAAGAGTTACTCGGTGACGAACGTAAGAAAGTTTCCATCTTGTTACAACAATTCGAAACTGTGCTCACTTCACAAAATGATAAAAAAATTAAAGAGGCTGCTATTGCATTGAAAGAGCATTTAGAAAGTATAGAAAGGTGGATTACTCATTAATGAGTATTTGGAAAACATTAGAGATTGAACCTACTGACAATATTGCTGCTATTAAAAAAGCTTACGCAAAACTTCTAAAAGTCTACCATCCAGAAGATGACCCAGAAGGATATCAGCGACTAAGAGAAGCGTTTGATAGGGCAATAAAAAACGCAAAACAAATGCAAGCAGAATTGCAAGAAATAGATGAAAACGAAGAAGGTTCATATGTCAATCCTGTATTCCCTACTTGGATTGACAATAACCCTGAACTTGCTTCCACTCTCGTTTCAGAGCATCCTGTTCACGCATTTATGGAAAAAGTCGAGACACTGTATGACGATTTCTTTGCACGAATAGAACTGAAAAACTGGGAAGACCTATTAAGTTCCGATGTAATATGGAATGTAGAATATGCCGAAGTGATTCGAGATAGATTAATAGATTTTTTAGAATATCATTACCATTTCTCTAGTTCGATTTGGGAACTTATCGACAATGTTTTTCGCTTTAGTGAACAAAAACAGGAATTAGAGTTTGAGTACGGTGAAGAAACAGTACAATTTTTACTAGAAAGAATTAGCGGCGCAGGGGAAATGCGTTACGATATTTTCAAGAAAAGTGACGATTTATATTTCGAAGCATATTTATACTTACGTGAGAAAGCCCAGCACGCACTTATGAACAATAGCTTAGAAGCAGCAAAAAGTGCGTTGGATTTTGCATACGATCTTTATCAAGAAGACCCAGAACTTTTACGCATGCAAGGCGTTTATTATTTACGTATAGAAAATAAAGAGCGTGCGCTACAATCCTTTAACGACTTACTTTCTATTGATCCAGATAATCCGGATGGTTTACTGTACCGCGCTGAAATTTATTATAGCCGTGACCAAGTTACCGATGCCATCAAGGACTGTGAGCATCTACTTTCGATTCAGCCGGAGCATATGGACGCACTGTTCTTATTAGTGAAATATTCGCTCGAATCAGGTGATATAGAAACTGTAGCCACTAAGGCGCTGGATGTGATAAATCGTTATCCGGAACGCTTAGAATTTCGTTCATACAGTGTTCGAGCTCACACCGAAATTCCAGAGAAGAGACAGAAACAAGAAATAAATATGAAGTTTATTATCCACTATGCGCTATACTTGTTATTTATATCTATTAGCCGCACCTGGGTTTATTTGATCTTTATGATTCTTATTGTTTTAACCCCATTACCATCTAAATATGCATTACTTCTCCTACTCCCTCTTATTTGGGAAGCATGGAAATTTGTTAGGCTTAAAACATGGGCATAAGGAGGAGACAGAATGCCTATTTTATCTAAAAGAAAACAAGAGAAACAGCTCGAACTATATTTCCGCTGTTTGTCTTCCGTTTGTTTGAATTGTGTTTATCTTACAAACTACTTTACCCGATATGAATTCACCCTTATTAGAGACCGCCTTATTGGGAAACGTTTTTTGAAGAACGTGTTATGGACATGGAAGATTGAAAATTCGACGGAGTTAAAAGAGAAAATCAATTGGTTTTTAGAAGAAGGAACACGGCAGGAATTTAATCGTATACGCCAGCAATTGACTCCTCTTTCCGAGGCAGCGCGAAAGCAATTATCGAAAGACCACCCTGACTATGAAAAACTTTATATTGCTAATTACGGATTACATATTTTGACGGATTCCGGAATTGCAGCGTTTGATTATGCATGGTGCATTTGTTTATGTCGGGTCGGTAGAAGACTCGGTTATTTATCAAAACAGGAAGCAAAGAACTTTATGATACAGGCTGCACGACTTTCACAACATTCTTATTCAGATTGGCACGAGTATTTTAACGCCTTTCGTATCGGCAGCCACTTTAACGCAAATGATATAGAATTTATAAATAAAGATAAGTATAATATTAATTACGTATTGCACTTGTTTAATTATAAAAAAACTCTATTAAGTATTGTTCCATGGGAAAATAATCTACTTAAAGATTTGAGTTAAATCATATTACATTTCTTGAAATAAGAAGAAATTGCTTTAGAGAACAAATAGAAACTGTTTTGATATGGAAGTTCGGCATTACGCTAAAGATATATAAATGCGGGATAAAAAAGAATCCTGAGAAATTTCTCAGGATTTTTTATCACTTCGAAGTAATTGTTTACTAGACTACGGTACGGCATTTACAAAACTATTCTTTCAAAAAAACTTCCACTAATGGAGGTTTCACTTTTGCATTTATATAACTTCTAACTATTCTTCTCTGATTTTCTTACTTCTTTCTTCAACCAAATAAACGTCACGCTTAATATAGCACCCACAGCTGTAAATAGAATGCCAGGTATCAATAACCATAAATTCCCGTTACTCCACCAAATTAAATCTATTCCTAAAATTAAACATATGATCCCTATTATCATCTAATCTCATTACCCCTTTTTCATGAAAATTTTCCCCTGTTTGTAAAGACATCCTTTAAGATTATACCTTTTTACTTCTAAACTGTTAAACATAAATTTAACGTAACTACTCAACTACCATATAAAAATCCAAGATAAAGAGAGGTTTCGCTTCAGAGCAAAACCTCATTTATCTTGTTGAAAATAGTTCTATATCTCCCGTTTCTAAAAAACAGTTACTACTATAACTTCAGAAATAATGCACCCCACATCTAAACAAAAATAAGCCAGATGCTTTTTATCATCTGGCTTATCCCTACCCTTACTTTCTATTTCAACCTATGGTACTTTATCAAATTCCTTCCTCACATCGCTAAATGTCGCATAACTTTTCGCTATTGAAAACCAATCTAAAGTTGTTAGCTGACGGTTTTTATCGTTTCTAACAAATCTTCATTTATTATTCTTTTTAGTGAATTCAACTTTCATAATTCCATGTTTCTCTAATTATGCAAAAATATCACAACAAAGGAAATGTCTTTGTTATGTCATATTTTGTCGGAAAAAACCCAAAAAGAACCTAACCCTTTTTCTCCCCCCAAAAAAATAGATACAAAAGTCATCTTAATCTTTACAAATATTGTCACATATTTCTTTTGCATAATTGCGTATTTTGTGACACAATAGTTATAACATTCTGATTATTTTTTGGAGGGAATTTTCATGGGCGTATACACACTAACAGTTTTCGAAAAAGACGGTTCAAAAGTACTAGACGAGTCATTTGAGGCTACGACAGAAGCAGAAGCAAAATCAAAAGGCGAAGCCCTTTTACAAGACAAACAATTGTATGGTCACACGCACCGCTGCACATCTTCAAGCGGAAAGCTTGTCTTATTCCAGCGTTAAAAAAGAAGCGTTACACCGCTTCTTTTTCATAGTATATCTTCTTCACACCACAGAAACACAACTTCTACAATTCGATTACCAAATCGAACACGCTTATTCCACATACCTGTTTGAATAAGGTGCTTTAACTCATCCTTCATTTTATCCGTCCACTGCTGAATGCTCTCTTTTGGATTGTACGGATAAATACTTGGAAACTCTTCATGCAAGAGACGCAAGCTTTCCGCATCTAGATGAAAATGAAAAAAATAATTCGCAGTTAGAGAAGGCTCCTGCAATTGTAAAAATTGGTGGTCAATTTGCTTCTTATTACGATAAAACGTAATAATATTGACCTTCCCACTCGTAATCTGATCAATTTGAATTTCGTGTTTTTCAATAATCACGCTGTTCAGTCCACCTCAACATATACTACTTCTAGTATATATGTCTTTGACAAAGAAGTTAACCACTTTCCTATGGAAATTCATCATTCCACAAAAAAGACAATCAGAATTACTCCAAACAAGAGAGGAAGCGATTATATGCATTTCGGTAGCAAAGGTTGGTACGTACACGAATTAAAAAAATTAGGTATCCGTACTTATGAAGGAAGAAAACTAGAGTCATTTCGTACGCATATTTTAGCTAGTCTACTTGAGAAGGCAAGGAGACAGTCGGCTTAATAAAAGGAAGCTCCTTCTTGTACGGGAGGAGCTTTTCCCTTTGAAAAGTAAGTTAAAAAAGGAGAAAAGAATGAATCTAAAATTAGGAGCGGTAACAGAAGAAAACTTTTGGGATATTATTAGTTTGAAATCGGATAAAGACCAAGAAGAACGCATTCAAATATTCGAAAGATGGGTCGGTTCTAACACTTTTTTCCTTGGGGTCTGTCAAACTTATAATTTTGTCCCAAAAGCTATTTATGACGATCACACTTTAATCGGATTTGCCTCCTATGGCTACCGAAAAGAACATGAAAGATACGAATTAATCAGCATGATGTTAGGGCATCAATATCAAGGGAAAGGGTATGGCGTTCCTGCATTACAAATAGTAATTGACGAAATGAGCGCACAATACAAATGTAAAGAAATTTATTTATCGGTAATCCACGATAACGAACGCGCAAAACGAATTTATGAAAAAATCGGTTTTGAGGCAACTGGCGAGATTGAAAAAGGTCATCACGATGAACTCGTGTATTGCTTAAAATTAACAAATAACTTGGCATCACTTATATAAGTAATGCCTTTTTTCTTTTCCTAACGTAATCACTCTGCCTCATTATCACTTACTTCAATTAAGAAAACTCTCTTCCCAAATCCACCGCGCTTTTCAGCTTTTTCTACGCGGACTTTTTCCACGTCTTCAAGCGTTACGCCTTCATGCTGTGCTAGTGCGTTAACAAGCTCAAGTAAATCCGCTAGTTCCTCTATTTTATGTTCCTGTGTTTCTGCTTCTACGTACTCCGCTAACTCTTCTTGTGTTTTTTTACATATTTCTTCTATGTATTCTCTAAAATTCTAGTTGTACATGCCTTTTCAATCATTTTT
>Ga0209025_1004532_pt1 | contig 11984 bp, 12 predicted proteins | sample AraplaMF_Col_mLB_FD_184256 | JGI IMG/M metagenome (GOLD analysis project Ga0209025, IMG submission 184256) | Arabidopsis root microbial communities from the University of North Carolina, USA - plate scrape MF_Col_mLB (SPAdes) (version 2) | ecosystem: Host-associated > Plants > Roots > Endosphere... | reverse complement strand
CAAAGCAAGAAGAACCCCGGTCATGGCTTACTATGCTAGGCGAAGCCCAGATCCAGCAAGCGGAAGCCCAACTCGCGATGGGGAAGAAAATTGCAGATGTGGGTGCACAGACCGGAGAAGAAATTTGGTCTGGAGTTAAAAAAACGGGAAATAGCATTGCGGAAATAGGCATCGATTTTTGGAATGGGTTAGAGGTACGAGCAAACAAATCGTTAGATTCTCCATACGACTTTGGCAACTGGTTAACGGTCGGGGCATTTGACGAAGTGAGTAGCAGAATTGAAGGATACAAGACAAGGGCCGACATGCGCAATGAATCCCCATATGACTATGTGAACTGGTTGTCGTCGGGTATTGCAGGTTCCTTCAAAGAAGCATTTAATCCAGATGATCCATTATCTAAGGAGCATTGGATGAGTTCCTTTGACGTAGTCACTTTAATTTTAGGGGCGAGAGGAGCTGCACCAAAAGGTAGTGGGCCTACTCTTCCGAAGGTGAATGCAAATACGCCGGTGCCAATAGGTGGGGGATCAACTGTAAACTGGGGTATAAAGGAAAGCTTGGAAGCCTTTCAACAGTCCGTTAGTCAATTGTCCAAGAACAAGTTGGTATACGATGGGCCAAATGCGAACTATAAATCGTCTACACAAAAACCTCTTGAACCGACGAAGAATCAGATTGAAGTGCGGAAATACTATCCGGGGAGCGATCCGAAGAATTCAGCATCGGGTTCTACGTCGGGAAAAAATAAGAACTCAAGCGGTGGGGGTACGGGACAAGCTTATAGAACTGTAATCAGCGACGAGATGAAAGAAAAAATACTTTTAGGTCAACGTAAAGACCCGGCTAAAAACGAGTTAATTGGGGGACATTCACCGGAAATTTCAAATTCTCATCCTAATTATGCCGTCGAAGATGTGTCAATAAATGCTGATGGAACAAGGAAAGTTAAATTTACAACTCAATTTTCGGATGGTAATCTTTCGAAAATCAAGACGAGTACGCTTTTCCCTGAATCATGGTCAGATGCAAAAATAATTGATAGTATCGCCAGAATAGGAGATACTCCAAAAATTGGTGAACGTACAAGAGATGGAGCAAAATTGCACAGAGGCATCGTTGATGGTGTGCAAGTCGAGGTTATTAAAATTGGCGATGATGTAGTAAGTGGTTATCCGACAGGTGGAGGGGCAACATCATTACTATCGGGTTTTCAGTAAACACATTAAAACCGATTTAATGTTGACGGAATCACTGGATTAAAAATGATTTACACGTGAGTAGGAGGACTCGAAAATGTATGAAGAGCTAGATGAATATTTATCAGGGGAATTTACAACGGATTATTGGTACGATGAAGGATTTTCCATTGCTAGAGAGATGCTAGAGGAGTTCAATGATAACGATTGGGAAGAATTATTAAATGCTATTCTTTCAAAATCTACAGAGTGGCAAGTCAGATACGCTTACTGTGTTGACAGTGATATTAATGATGATGCTGTAGTGAAAAGTTTGCTTTTACTCTCTACTGTAGATGATGAGGAATTATTTACAACGTGTGTTGATTCATTAAGAGTGATTCTTAATTCAACTAATATTGGATTAGTGTCAAGTGATGAGGCAATCATGCAAAGAATCAAAGAAATACTTCCAAAGTGTGGAATGGCTACACGGAAAATATTAGAGGATTTTATTGGAAAGTTTTCAAAATAACAAGTTCAAACTATATCGGGTCTACGATTCCAACAATAAGATCGTATAATATAACCAACAAACCAAACACAATTTAAACACTTGATAAACTTTCAAAAGCTCTCTCCAACTTGAACCATGAGTAGGAATGAGCTTTTTTGCATGTCAAAATCAAAGGAGGAAAGAAAAACGGAAAAACAGGTGCAAGTAGTAGAGGAAACTTCCAAAATGTAGATCTAGGCGATGCACACCATCAACAAGAAGAGAAGTTACCGAAGTAGCTAAGCGATGCACAAGAGCTAGAATCGCGTGGTGCACGCAAACCAGATGGTTAAAGATGGAGCAACAGCAGATGGCGCTGTATAACGACAGTTTGATGTTGGCCCGGTGGCCACGCGCAAGGGAAGCCAGACGTTAAAGTATGGAGACATGCGCAAGGAAGCGGCGTGGACATGTCTGAACAAGAGCTGACCCTGTCTACCTCGGGAGGATTTTCAATTACACTCCATGAAGGGAACGGCATTACCGTCAGCAGCCCGGGAGATGTGCGGATTCAAGGCGGTCACGTGAAGCTGGATGCAGGTCAGGAGCTGTCGCTTACAGCAGGAAGTGCATTGTACCTCACAGGCGGAGCCAGCAGCATGGTACTAGATGGTGAAACGGATATCAAGGCACCGGTGGTGGATCAAGAGGGCGCGGTGAAGGCTCCGGTGTTCGTCATGGATCTTCCTCCTGTGCCAGAGCCGCCATTGATGAACATCAAAGACTATGAAGCAGCACAAACCGCAGCCAAGAAGGGTTCATCTAACAACACAAATACCCCGACCGCGAAGATCACGAACCCGGCGGATCAAAAACAAGCCGATGGATTGCTGGGTACGGAGTCCAAACTGCTAGGCGCTATTCCGATGATAGGAGCAGTAGCTGGAGCAGTAGTAGGAGTAGCAATGGGAGCAGCATTAGGCGGATTTGTCGGAGCGGCGGTGAGTACGAGTCTACTGGCAAGTGCTGCTGTTCCTGTTCGAAGTACAGGGACGAGTCAAGCTGGAGGTGGAGGCGCAAAAGGTGGTTTGCATCCGCTAAAATATCTGGCCGGTTTGTTCATACAAGGACTCATCAGTCAATACGAGCACGAGAAAGCCAAGGATGCCTATTATAGTAAGTGGCTGCTGGGCAAGGTGTTCACAAGTGCGCGTCATATAGCAAATTCAGGCGGTCTACAAGAGCTGGTTCAAAACATGGTAATAGAGTCGAATGCGATAGCTCAAGCGTATCAGCAGGTTCCGCCCGAACTGAGACAACGCTGGAGGGCGAACTACGATCGTTATACAGCAGAGCAGCCGAAACCAAAGCAAGAAGAATCCCGGTCATGGCTGGCTATGCTAGGCGAATCCCAGATCCAGCAAGCGGAATCCCAACTCGTGATGAGTAAGCAAATTGCAGATATGAGCGCGCAGACCGGAGAAGAAATATGGTCTGCGATTAAAAAAACGGGAAATAGCTTTGCGGAGCTAGGAAGCGATTTTTGGAATGGGTTAGAGGTACGTAATAACCAAAAGTTTGATTCCCTATACGACTTTGGCAACTGGTTAACGGTAGGGACGTTTGACGCAGCGGGTGCAATCGTTGAAGGATACAAGACAAGGGCCGACATGCGCAATCAATCCCCATATGACTATGTGAACTGGTTGTCGTCGGGTATGGCAGATACCTTAAACGGAGCATTTAATCCAGACGATCCATTATCTAAAGAGCATTGGATGAATTCCTTTGGAGTATTCACTTCTGTTGCTGGGGCAAGAGGGGTTGTTCCAAAAGGTGGTGGATCTACTCTACCGAAGGTGAATGCAAAGACGCCGGTGCCAAAAGTAGAGGAAAGAACCAGTCCGAAGATTAATAAGCCGAAGGAGAGCATTGAGGGTACGAGTAATCCTAAGTTACCTTCAGATAAAGAATTAAGTGATTCCATTAATGAATGGTCAAACATGCAGAAAAAATTAGCGCCTTCGAAAACAAAAAGAAATGATTTCAACACTGCTTCTTTAGTTTATGATGCAAGAACAGGGAAGTATTATTATGGGATGAACAAGGGTATGAGAATTAGTGGAGATGCTCAGAATCCAGTGTTATTTGGAAGTAAAGATAAAGCAGGATTATTGCCGAAGGATTCTCTAAATGATTATCCATTAGGAAATTGTGCAGAGGTAGATGGAGTGAATCAGGCTTTGAATGATGGAGCTAAAATAGGTGATTTGTACTTGTACACTACTAAAACAACCCCTGCTGAGTTTGGAGCAGCAAAGGTAGCTTGTCAAAATTGTACGTTTACTTTTAAAGGAAATGTTCTTGATGCACTTACTGGGTGGTATAAAGGAGACTAATAGATGATGAGTATGGAAAAATTTAAGCAAATTTCATTAAGAGGTAGAGTAGCTTATGGAGTTAGCTGTTTCGAGAATGTCCTTCTAGCTTTAAAATATAATCTCAATGATTGGAAGATAGTTTTGAACTACTTATGGGAATTCACTAATTCTAGCAACTTGGAAGAATGTAATACAATTGCAAATGAATTAATTCCTGAGAATTTGCTGGAGTTTAAAACATATGAAAAGCATGAGTTTGAACGATTGAGCAAAGAGGAATTTCTGCACTTGTACAAACTGTATCAAGATATTGATGAATCCATTAACTCATTACTTTACAGTATTCATGAGCTTGGCGCTAGTCACGCATATGGTACGGTTAGTGGTTATGGTGAAAGTAGCTTGAAATCTTTGGAAAGACTTATAATTTTAATGTTAGATCACAAATATCCATTGCCAAGCGTAGAACAATTCTTAATATTTTCTATTAATGAAAATAAAGGATGGGGTAATAAGTTTGAGGGTACAAAATTATCTAAAATTCTGTAACGTCTTTTAAAGATTATATGTAAATTTAAAACATCAACAACAAAATCGTATAATACAATCAATAAACCAAAAACTGAAACCTGACAACCAAACTTGATAAACTTTTAAAGGCTTATTCCAACTTGACCAAAGAGGAGGATAAGCCTTTTTAGGATGCAATAATGAAAAACAGTTACCCCTCAACCGACAACCGGAAATGAAATTGTAGATAAAATAGCGGATTTTACTGGCGGCGCAGCAGGATTGGTCGTGAATCCGGGAGGAGTGGGCACGAGTACACAGAACTTGTTCACAACAACGAATAAGATGGCGACTTCTTTGGCTGCCACCAAAGGTGGACAAATTGTACAAAATACGATGTCCAAGTCATTGGAAAAAGTTATGAATCCCAATGCCGCCCAGAGAATCACACAATACACATTAAATGGCGCGGTAACAGGCTCGCTGCATAGCACCTCGCTATCCTTGATTCAAAATAAGTCGAGTGGAAAAGAACTGTTAGAAGCCGCCTTGTGGGGAGGGGCATTTGGAGGGGCGTTCGGCGCTTTAGGCGGAATGCTGAGTCCAGTGCTTGGAAAAGTCTTCACGGCAGCGCGCCAATATACGAGCAAACTGAAGCCTAACCAGATCATAGCTAACCTGAAGCAATCCATGAAGCAAAAAGTAGTAACAGGGAACCCGTTGGCCGCAAACCCTATACGTAAAGGATTGGAGACCAGAGGCTACAAACCGAAACCGGGCGAGCGAACAACTACGAAAGAGCAGTATAAAGCTCAGGAGCAGAAGACCCGGGAGGCATTGCGTGCGGAGAAGGCTGATGGGACAGGTGAAGCTGGCTCGAGTGGAAGTAAAGGTGTACTTAATGTTAAACAAGTTGAATATGGAAGTGATAATTTAAGTAAGGCTGCTCAGCAATTTCGTATTGACAATAATATTACAGGTGGACAGAATGTATTAATAGCTGAAGTTGAAGTGAACGGAGTAGTCAAGAGATATCAAATCGTTAGTACTCGAGAAGAAATTGTTGTAGGAGAAGAGACAATTGAAAAGATCACACATTCAGAGAAAATATTTGATGACATAATGAAGAAAGAGGGGATAAGCCCTGACAAAGTTAAACGGATGTATTCGGAAAGGGAGCCGTGTATCTTGGATGGACATAACTGTAAGCAATTGTTATCTAAAGAGTACCCGAATGCAGAAGTGACATATAGTTTTGAATATGGAGATCAAAAATCACGGAATCGAGGAAATAAAAAACTTAAGCAGGCACTAAAACAACTATTTGGGATTAATTAGTGAGGGAGCGACTATGGAATATAATATAGAAAATGTTAAGAAATATTACGATGATTTCCGGTTATACAACTATGACAATCTTATTAAGCAAGGTTTTATAGAGAGTGATGCCCTTTTTATGAGTCAGATAGGTGTACCGTACAATTTTCTAGGTTTCACTTTTTTTGAACTGGAAGAATTTAAAACTTGTATATTTTCCGATGAAAAATACATTCAAGTAGGTATTTTTAGACCACATGATTATACGAGTGATAGAATTTATGTGCATTTAGGTAGTGGCAAGGTAGTAAAAGAATCAGAAAATGATATCGTTCTTCTGAATCGTGATTTAAAAACCTTTTTCTTGTTCCATCTGATTTTTTTTCAAGAAGCTAAAAAGTATAATTTGAAAGAAGTAGAAGAATGCAATACGTATGGAGAAGAGGTACGGAATAAGTTTGAGAAAATTGATCCCGAAGCAATGGAAAATAGCGAAGGGTATTGGTCTACTAAGGTTGAAGAATATGAAGAGATGTGGTGATGTTTAAACCCATTTACAAGCCCAACTTTAAGATCGTACAATACAACCAACAAACCAAACACTAAAAAACTTGACAAACACTTGATAAACTTTCAAAGGCTTATTCCAACTTGAACGATAGGGAGGATGAGCCTTTTTTATATGCCAATATAGAAAAATGTTAGTTATCCCTGTCGTAGATCAGCCCACAACCGGAAATGAAATTGTAGATAAAATCGCGGATTTTACTGGCGGCGCAGCAGGAGTGGTCGTGAATCCGGGAGGAGTGGGCACGAGTACACAGAACTTGTTCACAACAACGAATAAGATGGCGACTTCTTTGGCTGCCGCCAAAGGTGGACAAATTGTACAAAATACAATGTCCAAGTCATTGGAAAAGGTCCTAAATCCCAAATATGCTGGCGCTGCCCAGAGAGTCACACAATACACATTAAATGGCGCAGTAGCGGGTTCGCTGCATAGCACCTCGCTATCCTTGATTCAAAATAAGTCGAGTGGAAAAGAACTGTTAGAAGCCGCCTTGTGGGGAGGGGCATTCGGCGCTTTAGGCGGAATGCTGAGTCCAATGCTTGGAAAAGTCTTCACGGCAGCGCGCCAATATACGAGCAAACTGAAGCCTAACCAGATCATAGCTAACCTGAAGCAATCCATGAAGCAAAAAGTAGTAACAGGGAACCCGTTGGCCGCAAACCCTATACGCAAAGGACTAGAGACCAAAGGATACAGACCGAAGCCGGGTGAAGCGAACAACCACGAAAGAGCAGTATAAAGCTCAGGAGCAAAAGAGACGAGAGGCATTGCGTGAGAAAACTGAGGGGACGGTAAAAGCTCTAAAAAGATTTGAGGAGCCTCCTGTTGAAACAAAACTAAAAATTGATATAGCGACAGAAAAGAAGGCAGAATTGATAAGAGCAAGTGGATTGGATAATAATGAGGAAGCTAAAAATCTAAAATCCCATATGTTTTTAAATGAATATGAATTGTGTCATTATGATCAACACGGGCTTTATTATTATAAATCAAGACTCACCCCTGATTCAGAAGTTGTATATGCTTTTACCAAAGCGCAAGTTGGAGAACTAACTCCTCAAGGTAAGGAATGGTTCAAACAGTTAGCAGCACATGAATTAGCAGAAAAAAACTAATGGAGAGTGGTCATAATTACCGCCATCCCAACTCATGGGATGGCACGAAATTTACAAATGATCCACCGGGTGCTCATGACTTGGCACCTAAGCAACCTGAATTTGGCTCATTCCCAGGGTATGAGGAGAATGTCGCTAAATTTTATAATCTTAAATGGAGTGAACTGTATGATTGATTTCATGGAAAAGGCAACAACGCGTATTTCAAAAATTGCTTGGGGAACTTCTGAAACAAAAAAGAAATCTAGTGAACTTTTAATTACCGAGTATTTGAGGAGAAGTGCACTATTTTTAGAGGGGTATTCATTTGAATCGGGGCCTTTCTTTAGTCCTGCAAAGGTGGTGGGTTCTAATCTGGATTTAGAGGATATTATCGCTGGTATTTTCTTTGAATCAGGCAGACCAAATCTACTATGTAAAACAATTTGTTTACGTTATCTCGAATGGGTCTCGTTAGTTGAGGAGGGGAAAATTATCAGTGATGAATATCAAGATATTTACGAGCCATTGATTAAGTATTTTGAGAGAGGGGGAACGCTTAGACTTGATCAGGGTATCTATTTAGATTATGGATTCGGTGCATTTCCCATAGATAATTGGCGTGAACGATATTCAAAGTTACATGCTATTGATATTTCAGACGTAAATTTAGATAAGGTTGATATTGAGAGTTATTGAAATGTCAATTTTTTTTTTACAATCCCAATAGCGTGATCGTAAGACAACCAACAAACCAAACACTAAAAAACTTGACAAAAATAACTTGATAAACTTTCAAAGGCTCATTTCACTTGAACGATAAGGAGGATGAGTCTTTTTAATATGTTAATAATGGAGAGTGTTGGTTAAACCTTTTTGTAAAAATTGCAAAGTAACGTTTGCTGATTTTATGACTTCGATGAAGTAGGGGGAGAACAAATGAATTTGAGTAATGAAACCGTAAAAATTTTAAGAGATGCTGGATGGTATGAGGGAAGAAAGATTGATATTAAAGAAATCGAAGAGAATTTGAAAAAATTAGGGTATACCATTTTTCCAGAAGTCAAGAGTTTTTTGAGGGAATTTGGAAACCTAGTGATCGAAGACACTATTAATGATGAAACTCATAACACAAGTATGCGATTTACTAATAATGTTAACAATGGAAGTTTCAAATTAGAAGAAAATTACGCTGGAGAAAAATTAGTCCCTGTTGGGATGATTGATAGTGATAACTTAATGCTTTTTGTTTCAGAAAGTGGAAGAGTGTACATTAGTGTTGGTAAATTAGGTGAAAATGGAAAGGAAGCATGGGAAAATTTAATCAATAAAGGGGAGGTTACCCGTTGGTGGTGATGCCACATGGGGACGGTCAATAATTTTGTGTAAACTTATTTACAACCCCAACTATAAGAACGTACAATACAACAAACCAAAACAATAAAAACTTGACTAACACGTTTTATAAACTTTCAAAGGCTTATTCCAACTTGAACGATAGGGAGCCTTTTTAATTGCAATAAAGAAAAATGATAGGCCCCCCTGTTGTTCACAACAACGAATAAGATGGCAAGTTCTTTGGCTGCCATCAAAGGTGGACAAATTGTACAAAACAAAAATCCGTTGTGAACATTGTCGTTATTTCACAGATGGAATTAAAAGTGTAGGCCATAACTAATGCCTCTTCATAAGTGGTTGTTCATAAGTGGTTGTTTTAATAGTAAAATTTAGGATGTGAATGTATGAGAAAGATGAAGTATCATGATCTTTTTGTTAAAGATGATATTCATACCGATGAACATATCTTTTATATTGATGAGAATAATACAGTACTTTTTAACGGAGTAATAGTAGACTATAATAATGGGGTACTTGTTTGGGAGTTTGAGGTGCAAGATGGTTTTAGAACCGGTATCGAGCGAGTATACTATCCCACAGGCGAGTTACAGGAATTAAATGAGACTGATCATAATACCACAAATGGTATAGCAAAAGAGTTCTATAAGAATGGTCAGTTAAGATCTCAAAGTATTGTGGCTAGAAATGTTCACATAATTACTATAACTTATGATGAAACAGGAGAGATAGTAGAAACATGGGAAATAAGTGAAGAAGATCTGAGCTATAATGTTGTTCGTGACAAAATTCCTGAATATAGAAGCCGCTATAAACTAGAGCAATAGCTGTAAGCGTTAAATGGAGTCATTAGGAGATAAAGGTCCGGTAAAAATACCTTTCTCCAAAGTCAAAAAGAAGCAAATATATTAGTAGAACTAGGGCGTTTAATACGCAGTGACAAGAACTTAGATGAAGCAGATATGGCAAAATTGTATACTCGGTTTTTTGAAGGTAAGAATCCTTTTGATGTGATGTATACTTTGCCCGAATAATATAAGATCTGTAGACAGGGATCAAAACACATTCTGCAGCCAGTCGTCGAAAATCACTCGGCGACTGGCTTTTTTGTTTCGTTTGAATGTGAATTGAGTTTTTTTGATAAACTTTCAAAGGCTCATTCTACTTGAACGATAAGGAGAATGGGTCTTTTTAATATGACGGATTGTAATATGAAGTGCGACAGCTAGAAAACAAAAATGCCCATGTGAGTTGGGTAAACACCATTCCCTCATCGCACGAGAAATCGAACGCGGAAACCTCAGAGCATGTATACGAAGCCCAGTCGGCTCATACGCTTATCGTTGCCCGCAGCATCTAGTGCTTCTGTCGGCAACGATAAGCCTAAACTTGCAAATGAGCTGACCGAGAAGCTGGTTCAGGTTCGCAAGCGTGAAACCTTCGGCCACTGGGAGCTGGATACCGTTGTCTCTAGCCGTGGCAAAAGCAAAGCTTGTGTAGCCACTTTTAATGAGCGTAAGACTCGGCACTACTTAGCCTTGAGGATGCCCGATCGTAACGCCTCGATGGAGGTTGCCTTTGGTGTGGTTGCCAGCCAGTATCCTCAAGCTCAAGCCGCCTTTCCAACCGCTACCGTAGATCGCGGGAAAGAGTTTGCTTGCTATGCCAACCTTGAGAACTCTCATAAATCTAAAAGTTTATGTTGTAGATCCGTATTCTCCTGGCAACGAGGCTATCTCTCTCATTAATAATCGTCCACGTAGATGTCTAGGCTGGATGTCTGCTCACGAAGCGTTCATGAATGAATGAATGAATGAACTGTCGTACTTAGCTTGACAATCCGTCAAATAAATAAATCTCAGGAATTCATCGTTGCCTGATCAGTTGAGATGGACTCACTTTCTGAATTTGAACAAGAATATCAAATGTTTTACCTAATGGTACATCAACAGTCGTTGGGAAATCTGGACCTACCGTTGTTACTCCGGCAAAAATGGTATGTTGCTCGTTTAGCCAAGTTTTAGTCACTCCGCTTGCCTTACGTAAATCAACAAAAAACTGGTCGTATTTTACTTGTCCAAAGGTATAGTTGTAACTATTCGGGTCATCTAATTTTAATGTTCCATAGGGACCGAATTCTTGGTTACTGTTGTAAACATTGTAACGTCCCTCATAGACAGATGTTCCAATGGATACATACCGTTTTCCATAATGTTCTGCTAAATGCTGCCCAGCTACTTTAGGGTATACGAAAGGGATCATGTTTGTTTTCGAAACGTGCCCATTATGGCCCCACACGATTGTTTTTCCTATATGTTCTTCTGTCCATTTCGCATTCTCATACATGGCAATATCGTGTTTCAAATAAAAGTCTTCCAGGTTATCAGGAAATGCGGCTGTCATTGTCGTAAATTGCTCGATAATACGGGCATTTTGTTTGATCCATGCGAACTCTGGAGATTTTCCATTCAGTTTATTTTTATTTTGCTCTAATAAAGCGCTGATTTGTTTCGCATCTGAAACATACCGTGCTTTCGTTTCTTTCTTAAGATCGCCAAAGGTATCTAAATCCTTGGTTACAGGAATAAGGCCTTTCATCTTTTGTTCGAAACGAGTGACAAGTTTCGGATCGTATTTCTTTACATACGCTAGGATATTGTTATAAACATTCTTGTTTACGGTTTGTATATCCATCCCGATGATCCGTATTTTGGATTTATGCTTTGGATCAGCATTATATTGGCGTATCCATTGAAGCAGATCTACGATTTCTTTCGTGTTAAATACAGGACTTAGATATTGGCTTGGGTTCCCTTTACCCGTAAGAACATAGCGATCGAGTCCCAATGCTCTGTCCCATCCCTCTTCTAACACTAAGGCCTTAAAGCCCATTTCAGCTGTCAAATACTTAACAATGCGATGCTTCATGGTAAAAACTTCGTGAGCTCCATGCGTCGCTTCGCCTAAACCAACAATTGTAGCTGATCCGATCATATCCTTAAGCGGACTCAAATCATGAATAGGTGCTGTTGGATCCGTTGTCTTTAATGGCATTGCATGCTCTTCTAACCATTTTATCTG
>Ga0209025_1004527_pt1 | contig 11991 bp, 9 predicted proteins | sample AraplaMF_Col_mLB_FD_184256 | JGI IMG/M metagenome (GOLD analysis project Ga0209025, IMG submission 184256) | Arabidopsis root microbial communities from the University of North Carolina, USA - plate scrape MF_Col_mLB (SPAdes) (version 2) | ecosystem: Host-associated > Plants > Roots > Endosphere ... | reverse complement strand
CGGCAGCTACACCATTTACAGGACGAATTTTCATAATTTGTCCACCGACAGTTTTAATAATTTTCCATCCACCGACAGAAGTACCAAGCCCCATTGCGATAGCACAAGATAATTGTACCCAGAACGGGATATCGCTAGAAGTATGATAGTTATTAGCCATAAGAGCCATCGTAATGATTCCCATTGCTTTTTGTGCATCATTCGTACCGTGTGTGTAGGCTTGTAATGCTGCAGTGAAAATCTGGAATATACGGAAGTTCTTATTCGTTTTTGTTAAGTTAAAGTTTTTAAATACTACTTTAAAAATACTGTATACGATATAACCAATAACGAAAGCGATAATCGGTGAAATGATTAAAGCTTCAATAATTTTAATAAATCCTTTAAGATTTAGCGAGCTAATCCCAGCGGCCGCAATTGCTGCACCTGCGATTGAGCCGATAATTGCATGCGAAGAACTACTTGGAATACCGTAGTACCAAGTAATTAAGTTCCAAGTTATCGCCGCAAGCAAAGCAGCTAAAATTACAAGAGAACCATTTTGTAAGGCGAATGGATCAACGATATCTTTTGTAATCGTTTTTGCTACACCTGTAAATGTCATTGCGCCTAAAAAGTTCATAATAGCCGCCATAATAATGGCATGTCTAGGCTTTAGAGCTTTCGTTGAAACAGCCGTTGCAATAGCGTTTGCTGTATCGTGAAATCCATTGATAAAGTCAAAAGCTAAAGCGCAAATGACTACTAAAACGGTCAGTATCAAGAGTGTATCCATGATCAAACTCCTTACGCGTTCTTCATAATAATTGTTTCTAATACGTTTGCAACGCTTTGACAGCTATCAGCTACTTCTTCAAGCTCTTCGTAAATCTCTTTAAATTGAATAATCTTAATCGGATCTTTTTCACGAGAGAATAAGTTCTTAATCGCATGACGGCGAATATCATCACACTGTGATTCATAATCCTTAATCTTAATCGCATTTGTACGAATGTCTACTAATTTTTTGTTAGACATTAATTCAACAGAGTTTGCAATCTCAATCGCACATTGATTAATTGCTTCTACGAATTTAATCATGTATTCATCAGCTTCTGTAATAGAATACATTTCGAACAGACCAGCACTGTGATCTAATCCGTCTAATACATCATCCATACTCATTGCAAGTTGTAGGATGTCCTCACGTTCAATCGGAGTAATAAACGCTTTGTTTAGCTCCATAATGATTTCGTGAATAAATGAGTCACCTTTTGACTCATACTCTTTCATGCGCATAGAAAACTCTTTTAAATCGCTAGCATTTTTAATTTTATACTCCACGAAAAACTGCGCGCCTTCTTTTAAATTTTCGGAAACATTCATTAACATTTCAGAAAATTTATCTTTTTTTGATTTAAAGACCATTATTGTTACCCCCACAAAAGTAATATATGTAAAATATATTGGCTAATCAATTCTAACAAAAAACTGTCGTTTTTTAAAACATTTTATCGAAAAGTTTACAAAAACTTAACATAACTCTCGTTGTTCTATTAATAATATTAATATCCAATAGTGAATATCTTACTTGTAGAATGTCCTTTTCTTGCAAAAAGTATGAATGTAAAAGAAAAGCTTTACACTATAGGAATGACTACGTTATTATAATAAATTTAAAAGGCGGTATATTCTTCCTTTTAAAAAGAAGAGTGTAAATAAATGAAGGAAGTGAACGAATGAAATTGAAGAACACTCATTTTAAAAAAATGCTTGAGTGGTTCAATAAGAGGAAGAAACTTCGTAATTCATTAATTGTATTGGGAAGTGTATTCGTTACTCTATTTATTGCTGTAAATATAATAATTTCCATTCAAGACATATCTGAACTAAAACAAGCTGTTCCACAACCGACTTTAATTTATGATGCAAATAATGAGGTCGCAACTAAATTAGCTTCTTCGAAAACAGAAGGCGTTAAAAGAAAAGATATTCCTGATATTATGGTTCAGGCAATTGTTGCAGTAGAAGATAAGGAATTTTTTAACCATCATGGTATTTATTATAGTGGAATTATAAGTGCGGTTTTTAAAAATATTACAGCAGGAGAAGTTGTAGCTGGGGGAAGTACAATTACACAGCAGCTTGCGAAGAATGTATTTCTGACACAAGACCGCACATTTTCGCGTAAAATAAAGGAATATTTTTTAACAAAAAAAATAGAGCGTACGTATACGAAAGATGAAATTATTGAAATGTATATGAACCAAATTTATTTTGGTGAAGGTGCTTGGGGTATAAAAAGGGCGGCTAAATCTTATTTTGATAAAGATGTAAAAGATTTAACAATTTCAGAAGCTGCAACGATTGCGGGCTTAATTAAAGCGCCGTCTGCGTATTCACCTTATAAAAACTTTAACAAGTCAATTGAAAGACGTAATGTTGTATTAAGTTTAATGAAAGAGCAAGGGTATATTTCTGACGAACAGTATAGTAAAGAAAAAGAGAGCGGACTTGTGTTAAAACGAGGCGTTGATGATAAATACAAGGGAAAATACTCTCAATATGTAGACTATATTGTTAGAGAAGCGATGGACAAGTACGAATTAACACAAAATGAAATTTTAGCGGGTGGTTATCGTATTTATACAGAGCTTGACCCGAAAAAACAACAGGCTGTAGAAGACGTTGTGAATAATGATAGTTATTTCAAAGATAGTGGCTCAGACCAACTTATGCAAACGGGTGTAGTTCTTATGAATCCAAAAACAGGTGGTGTACCAGCTCTAGTTGGAGGCAGAGGGCCGTATCAGTTTTTACAGTTTAACCATGCAACGCAATTAAAAAGACAACCTGGCTCAACGCTAAAGCCTTTGGCTGTATATGTACCAGCGTTAGAACAAGGATATGAAGTGTACGATATATTAAAAGATGAACCATTTAACATTAAAGAATATAAACCACAAAATAGCGATCATACTTTTCACGGTGATGTGACAATGTATGAAGCTGTGGCAAAATCGTACAATGTTTCGGCTGTGTGGCTATTAGAACAAATTGGATTAGATAAAGGATTGAAATCTTTAGAGCGATTTGGTATTCCATTAGTACCAGAAGATCGTACGTATCCGATTGCTTTAGGCGGTATGCATGTGGGGACATCTCCATTTGTAATGGCTCAAGCATACAGTACATTTGCAAATGACGGTGTCCAAGTGGAAGCTCATGCAATTAGAGAGATACAAAATGCTGAAGGTGAAACGATTGGAAAGTGGTATAAGAAAGAGACACGAGTGACGAGCGAGAAAATTTCTCAAAAGATGACATATTTATTAAAAGGTGTTGTCGAAAAGGGAACGGGCGAAAAGGCGAAAGTTACTAATGTTGATACAGCAGGTAAGACAGGAACTACTCAAATTGTAAATGGCCCGAGCACCGGTGCAAAGGATTCATGGTTTGTTGGATACACACCAGATTTGGTAGGTGCGATTTGGGTAGGATATGATAAAACAGATAGCGATCATTATGTTCCAGGTGGTAGTCAAATTACGACGACAATGTTCCGGGATATTATGAAAAAAGCGAACGCAAATCCAGCTCAAAAAGCGTTCCAGTTATCACTCATATCTGAGGCTGATTATAAAAAACAATTGACTACAATAGAAGAGGAAAAACGAAGAAAAGAAGAAGAGAAGAGAAGAAAAGAAGAACAACAACAACGAAAACAAGAGCAACAAGAGTGGCTTGATAAAGTGAAAGAATGGATTCCTTCATTTTGGTAAAAGAAAGAGGCGAATAAAGAAATTCGCCTCTTTTTTTGTATGAAAACAATATGAAATTTTAATCGTTAGAGATTTTTGTCTATCTTAATTAGCTATTAATCCATATCCGTTGAGATTCATAATATTACTCGTTAAGTATAATATTCGTACTGCCAAAAGATTCGGAATCGTATGTGACGATTATTTTCCCTTTACTAATAGGTTCGTAAGGTAAGTCCTCTTCGTAATTACCGTTATTTTCATTGTGGATAGAAAGTGTAATTTCATCGATTTTTTTATTTGTATACTGATCTTTAATCGTTTCAGCAATCTGGAGTAACGCCTCGGAACTAGAAGCTTTCGTAATAAGCATTCCTTTTATAACTTTTTTTTCATTCTTTGTGGCATTGGAATAAGGGATGTTGCTTTGTTTCGTATATAGAAGTTTGTATGGAGTAGTTTTTCTCTCTGCTTTTGATATAGTGGAATATTTTAGAGTTAAAAAAAATCCTACACATAAAATAATGCATACCATAAGTGCAAACCAAATGCGTATTAGTGACATAACTCTCATTTTCATCCCTCTTTCATATCTTTGACTTCACTATTTATCATACAAAATGAGGATTAAGATAGAGTAAATTTGAGGTAAAGAAACGTAAAGAAGGAGCACTTATCCTCCCAAATAAGTGCTCCTTTCTATATAAAGAGAGATTTAATGCACGGTTAAACGATACATATTATTATAAATATACTTTTCAAGCGAAAATTAGTAAATTCGGAATACAGATAGTGTTGCAGTTGTATCGCCCGTGTTAGGAATAGAAATAGTGTTTGCTGTAGGTTGTACAGAAATTGTTGTACCAGCTTGTAAAGTAACGATTGTAGAGAACGATACAGCACTACCGATAACGTTAGTTGAGAAATTACGAGTAGGTGGTTGGCCGTTGAATGAAATACCGAATCCAAACGGTGAAGAGCCTGGGAAAGTTGTAGACGCTGAGAAACTAATATCATATACACCTGTTTCTAAAATCGTTAAAGTATCTGAAGTATCATTGAAAGAGATATTAGTTAATTCAAATACTTGATTGAATTGAAGGTTTGTTCCAGGTGATATAGTTTGTGGATTTGAGTTTCCGATTGCTGCGATCGTTACAGGAATTGGCGTACCTGCTGGTCCTGTTGCGCCAGTAGCACCTTGAGCCCCCGTAGCGCCTGTTGCACCTGCCGGTCCTTGAGCCCCCGTAGCGCCAGTTGCACCTGCTGGTCCTTGAGCCCCCGTAGCGCCAGTTGCGCCCGCTGGTCCTTGAGGCCCAGTAGCACCTTGAGCGCCTGCCGGTCCTTGAATACCTTGAGGTCCTTGAGGCCCAGTAGCACCTTGAGCGCCCGCTGGTCCTTGAATACCTTGAGGCCCTTGAGGTCCAGTAGCACCTTGAACACCTGCTGGTCCTTGAGCACCTTGAGGTCCTTGAGGTCCAGTAGCACCTTGAGCACCCGCTGGTCCTTGAGGCCCAGTAGCACCTTGAGCACCCGTAGCACCCGTAGCACCCGTAGCACCCGTAGCACCCGTAGCACCCGTAGCACCCGTAGCGCCTGTTGCTCCTCCACCTCCAAGACAACCTGATCCGTATTGAACTAGGATAGTTTGGATCTCTGTTATGAGTCTAACTAGTTTGTCGATCGTACAACAATCTACTTTGAATAACTTAGCGATATACAATAAATAATTAAGCAAGCTTTGTAGCTCAACGTACAATGCTCCGCACGAGAAAGGTGTTGTTCTTAAAATAGTTAATAGATTAGCAATAATAGAATTTCCAATTTGTTTTTGTGCTGGAGATAAATCTAAGCAATTGAGGAATTTTTGTAAGTTATTTAGGGCAGCGATCAAGTTATTGATATTATTTTGAGAAGGGTTTTGAAAGACAGCTTGAATAGCTTGGCCAAGAGCTTGAAGAAGTCTAACGAATTCTGTAAGTTCGGACTTAGAGATGTTAATGTGACTGCAAGTTCTGACTTCACAACAATCATTACCATAAAATACTTTTCCTTTATTTTTATTGTTCATCTTTTCATTCCTTTCTTTCATAGAATCAATAGTCATTACTATTTATTAAAATGAAATTTCTACTAAATCCGTGCTGGACAAACTACCATTTCTAAAAAAATAAGAAATCGGCCCAGCTAGCAAAAAATAAGTAAAATATAGAGAAGGTTTTATATAATGTAAAGAAGAAAAGTTCAACATAAAAACTGCATGTCAATTGTTGAAGGATGTAACAATTGACATGCAGTTCGTGGATTGGATTGGATTTTATTTGTATTGATTTAATCTTTCAAGGGCTGTTTTAGGTAAGATTGGAATTGAAATAGTAAAAGTAGTACCATCTTCATTACTAGTCATTTTTAATGTACCGTTATGATTTTGAATAATTTTTTTCGTTACTGACAAGCCCAAACCTGTGCCGGAATCTTTTGTTGAGAAGAATGGATCAAAGATATAGTCTTGAATCGCTGGTGGAATACCAGTCCCATTATCAGTGAAAGTAATACGAACAAAATTATCTAGGCGGTAACTAGTGATTTGGATAGAAAGTTTTTTTTCTCCTTGAGCATCGACAGCGTTCTGGAATAAGTTTAAAAAAACTTGCACAAGTTCATGACGATCAATATGAACTAATATATCATCTAATTCGGTAGAAAAATTATAATCAATTGAAATGTTATGTAAAAAGACTTCGCTAGCTAGTAACTGTTGAATATACTGACGTAAAAATGTATTAATGGGAAAGGGTTCTCTTTTAAATTCACGTGTTTTTGAAAGAGATAAAAATTTTGTAATGATACTATTTGCTCGATCTAATTCAGGAATAAGTAAATTTTTAAATAGTTCTTTATTAGATGGAGAAACACTTTCTTGTAAAAATTGTAAGTATCCTCGTACTGTTGTAAGAGGATTTCGTACTTCGTGTGCAATTCCAGCTGCGATTCGCCCTGCTAACGAAAACTTCTCTGCATCACGTTCTGTATTTAAATAATGAAAGACACTAATAACTCTAAAAATCTCCCCGTTATAATCACGAATAATTCGGTTATTTATAATGCCATAGTTTTTGTCTAAAACTTCTTCATTATATATTTCTGTTCCCGTTTTTAATGTTTCAATCGCTTTAATTTTTTCTTCCGGCAAGTTTAGTAATTGTTGAATCGGTTTTCCGATAATATCATTTCGTATTACACCGAAATCATCTGCAGCAACTTGATTACATAAAGTAATATTCCCTTTATTATCGACAAAGGTTACATGATGTGAAAAGGCATCAAAAATATGTACAAAGTGTTTTTCGAGTTGTTCAAATAAGAATAATGAATCACAAGTAAGTTGAAAATGAGCCTCTTTATTCTCTTTTGGTATTTCTTGAATGGAATGGGTTGTTCTAGTTTTCTTTATTCGTAAACCAATATGTGGATTTTTGTATGTGAAATGATGTGGTAATTGATTCACAAGTTCTTCATAAAAACGTACTTTATTTTCTAGTTCTTCAATTCGTTTTTCATGAGATACAGTAGCATCGTTTGGAAGCATAAATAAATAACCCCTCATTTTAAAAATTCTTCCATATAGTATATCATATTTTTATAAGGATACTCTTAAAGAAAAGGCTACATGATGCAAAGTGTTTGGAAAGTGAATAGAAGATGAAGTTAAAAAGGGAGGGGTATATGTGCTGTTTATTGGAGTGACAGGATGGGGAGATCATGATTCTTTATACATAAATCCCTATGAAAATAGAAATAAATTACGAACATACAGCGAGTATTTTCCTATAGTAGAAGTGGATAGCTCATTTTATGCGATGCAACCTGCACGAAACTATACAAAATGGGCAATGGAAACACCGAAAGATTTTTCTTTTATCGTAAAAGCATATCAAGGAATGACAGGACATATGAAAGGTGAAATTCCTTTTTCTACGTTCGATGAGATGTTTGATGTATATAAACAATCTATTCTTCCTTTAATTGAAGCTGGTAAATTAAAAACGATTTTATTTCAATATCCACCATGGTTTGATTGTAAAAAGAAAAATGTAGATTTTCTTCGATATACGAAAGAAAAAATGGAAGGTTTACCATGTGCAATAGAATTTCGAAATCAAACATGGTTTTATCCAGAAATGAGAGATAGGACGTTACAGTTTCTAGAACAAGAGAAATGGATTCATACAATTTGTGATGAACCACAGGCTGGGATAGGTTCTGTGCCACTCGTATTAGAGGTTACGAATTCAGACATGGCATTAATACGTTTTCACGGTCGAAATGTTCATGGTTGGCTTGATAAAGGGGAAAACTGGAGAGCGGTTCGCTGTTTATATCGCTACAACAATAAAGAACTGGAAGAATGGGTTGAACGATTAGAGCAATTAAAAAAGAAAACAAAGGATATATACGTACTGTTTAACAACAATTCAGGTGGGGATGCAGCAGATAATGCGAAACAGCTTATGAAAATGATGAACATTACATATGGTGAGCCGAAGCCGGAGCAATTAAATTTTTTTGAATGATAATAAACAAGAAAGGCACTGTACAAACAGGGGGAATGTACAGTGCCTTTCTATATGAAAAAGAGGGGTAACAATGTTACTGAGCGTTTGGTTGATTCATCAATTGTTGGCTTCATAATAAATGATAATGGTTATCATTATCATTGTCAATGGTTTTTCTAAAAATATATAAAAAACTTTTTATATTTTAAATAGCAATAAAAAAAGAACAGCAATTAATGCTGTTCTTTTCCAGTGATGAATTGTTGTAAATCAAAAGGAGTTATCGCCTGGATAAATTCTTTTGAGATAAGTGTTTGAACGAGAGTGCTCTCAGAGATAGAAGCACCTGTTTTCTTTTCATAAGCTTGTTTTAATAAATCAAGTTTTTCAGCCGTTTCTTTTGGTAATTCAATTGTAAGTGTGTTCATAATTTCTCCCCCTTATTATTAGAGTACCACTACAGTATAGGAGAGACAAGAAAAGAGAATATGAAATATAAAAAAGGTTACCAAATTTTCAAATAGTAACCTTTTTTATGTATAAGAGTTATTAAGCAATACCGATATACTTTAAAGTTTTTGATGGAGTACTATGATCAAAGAAGTGTTGTAAAAATGCAATATCAACACCTGATTTGTATGCACAATAACCCCAAGTTTTTCGAAGTGTATGTGAGCTAATCCCTTCTAATCCAACTTCTTTTGCAGCTTTGTTTAAAATGTACCATGCATGTTGTCTCGTAATAGATTTTGTTCCTTTTTGAGATTTTAACAATGGTTCATTACGTTTCCAAGTTTTACGTTCTTTCATGTAGTCTTCGATTGCGTGCTGTAAGTCTTCATTTACAGCAAACCATTTATGTTTCTTCACTTTTTCATTGTAAAATAAAATGGAATGGCGAACATTTTCATTTTCATCGATTACATCACTAACTTTTAATTGTAAGATTTCACTTACTTTTAAGCCAGAATTTACAGCTAATACGAATAATAAGCCATCACGTTTCGAAGATTGTAAAAGTATATTTTTGATAGTTTCTAATTGTTTTTCATTTTGAATAGGTTGTCCTGCTTGTTTCATTTCACGCACTCTCCTCTTTTATATGTGTAAAGGAAAGGATTAACTTGTTTCTTACTATAAAGGGAGAGTGTGAATTTCATGTGAACTCCTAGTGAAATTAAGACAAATTATTTGACTTCTTTTACTTTTTGTAAATTAAAGTAGAATACAACACTATTAGTTGTGTTATATACACCGTACTCCGCATGGTGAAGGTCTAAAATGTTTTTTACAATTGATAATCCAAGACCAGTACCACCAGTATGACGGCTACGAGATGCATCTAAACGGTAGAAACGATCCCAAATTTTTTCAAGACTTTCTTCTGGGATAGGGTTTCCTGTGTTTTCGATTTGTATTTTTACTGTATCTTCCATTGCTATAACGGAAACTTGTATTTTTTCTCCTTCTGGCGTATAGCGAATGGCATTGCTAAGTAAGTTCACAACCACTTGCTCAATACGACTACGATTCGCTTGAACAAATATAGAAGAGTCTACATCTATATTCACTTGTAAATGCTTTTCTTCCATGCTAAATAATAACTTTGTATAGACTTGTTGAATTAATTCACCGATTGAGAATGTCGTCATATCTAGCTTGTACGTACCTGATTCTAATTTTGCTAATTCTAACATTTCAACAATAAGTCTATTCATGTTTTCGGTTTCTTCTAAAATAACATCTGTGTAATACGTCGTATCTTTACTAACCCCATCTTTAATTCCTTCTGCGAAACTTCTAATTACACTAAGTGGTGTTTTTAATTCGTGTGATACGCCAGAAATGAATTCTTTTCGCGTTTTCTCTAATTGACGTTCACGTTCAATATCTTGTTGTAATTTTGTATTGGCAACATTTAATCGATCAATTCGGTCTTTTAAGTTTACCGATAACGTATTAATACTACCGGAAAGTCCACCAATCTCATCGTCTGCTGTCACAGGTAATTTCTCGCTAAAATCAAAATTGGCCATTTTTTTTGTAACGCGATTAATTTTAATTAATGGTTTCACAATGATTTTTGAGTAGTAGAAGGATAACAAAATAATGACGAGAAATACGATGATTAAGGCATAGACATAATAATCCTTTAAAACGAGCATTGCTTCATTAACAGGCTGTAAAGATGCTATCGCAAAAGCGTATTCTGTAATGTTTCCGTCTTCCATAATAGGTTTTACAAAGATACTATTCTTTATATTCTCTCCGCCATCTATTATATAAGTGTTTAATTGGTGCGAGTTAGCAGTGCCATTTCTAATAATGTCTGCAAAATATTGAACGGCTTGTAATGTTTCAAAATCATTTGCAAGCCGAACCTCGGCTTTTGATGGGAGCTGTAATTTAGATATAATACCAGTAAACTCAATTTGAGTTACAGTTTTAGAGCGGTTTGTAAGTCTATTTTTGGAAGAGTTGCCATTAATGGATTGAAAATCTGAAGTGACACGTTCGTTTTGCCATCTATTATAATTTGTTGTCAATTCTAGTGGTGTTATTGTTCTCCCTCGTAACAAACCGACGACATTTATCATGCCATCTTTTTTCAATCCTAAGTTTTCGAATTTCTTATATTCTTCAGGCGTTAAAAGATTATTGAGTGGAATGAAATATGTTTCATTATTTTTAGGATTAATTACATCAATGTAGTAATTGCTGTCACTTTTAATAATGCCCTCAGAATTTAAAAATTGCATATCAGCATTTGTTTTATCATGAAATTCTTGTTTTAGTTTTCTAATTTCCTCAGGATCTTTTTCGCTTTTTTCATAATTAGCTACGAATTTTTCAAAAGCAGTTTGAACTGTTTTTACTTTTTTATTAATATAAAATTTTTCTAAAAATAGAGATTGTCCTAAGAAAAAAAGGAGGAATATGATTGTAAATAATGTCGATGTTAATAAAAATAGTTTAAAGACGATACTTCTGTTTTTCACTGCGTCACCTCTTGTGAGAAATACTGTAAATGATTTCTTTATTATAACAAATGGTACACAAAAGTAGAGGAGAAAATCTGTCTCTTCCGAAAGTAGTTTTTAATAAAAAGTCACATAAAAAGAACTCGACAGACGTATGACGAGTTCTTTAATGTATTATTGTTGAATTGCTGCATCTAAAGCGATTTCAATCATTTCGTTAAATGTAGTTTGACGCTCTTCAGATGTTGTTTCTTCACCAGTGAAGATGTGATCGCTTACTGTTAATACAGATAACGCATTTACACCGTATTTCGCTGCTAAAGTGTAAAGAGCAGTTGTTTCCATTTCTACTGCTAGTACACCGTAATCTCCAAGTTTTTTAACCATGTCCATGCTTTCGCGGTAAAATACATCTGCTGTTAAAACATTACCAACACGAACATGTAAGCCTTTTTCAGTTCCAGCATCGTAAGCTTTCTTTAAAAGATCAAAGTTTGCAGCTGGTGCAAAATCGAAACCTGGGAATGTTAAACGGTTCATATTAGAATCTGTACAAGCTGTCATTGCAATAATAACGTCACGTACTTTTACGTCTTTTTGAATCGCACCGCAAGTTCCAACGCGAATTAAATTTTTAACTCCGTAGCTTTGGATTAATTCGTTTACATAAATAGAAATAGAAGGAACACCCATACCTGTACCTTGAACAGATAC
>Ga0209025_1004525_pt1 | contig 11997 bp, 8 predicted proteins | sample AraplaMF_Col_mLB_FD_184256 | JGI IMG/M metagenome (GOLD analysis project Ga0209025, IMG submission 184256) | Arabidopsis root microbial communities from the University of North Carolina, USA - plate scrape MF_Col_mLB (SPAdes) (version 2) | ecosystem: Host-associated > Plants > Roots > Endosphere ... | reverse complement strand
CACTTCAAAAACTAAGCTGGGAAGCTACAAATCTACATTTCTTGTCTGTTGCAGATATTGATAAAGTGCTGGACTTGCAGGAAGAGTTACAGCATATGATTCGCAAACTTGATTCGCTAACGGAAAATGCACATTTATTAGTAAAAGACACTGCAGAGCAAATGAGAAAAGCAGATGGAGAGCTAGAAGGCTCTTCAGGCTGGACGGAGTTTTGGTCGAGCGTATGGAGTGATGGGAGCGCCCATTCGCAAGATACGTGGAATGACATAAAGAACTTAAAAGAATGGAATACGTATGATAATATGCATAGAACGATTGAAAAACCTCTAGGTACTCTTAATGTTATGTGGAATTCGCTTTCTATGTCTTGGGAAGAAAAAGTAGTGAATGGTTCTACATGCAGTCGAACGGAATTTTTTACTTATGGCGTTATTCAAATGGGATTGGGCATTTTAAGTCAGGAGATGAATTCTTCAAACATTATGTTTAGTGACAGCACAGAGGAAGTGAAGAGAGAATGAATGAAGTATATGATGGCGCTGGAAGTGAAATGGTACAGTTCCTTACAGGGTTGTCTCAGCAATGAAGTATACATTTAACTTATTAGAAAAATCGTTAATTGAAGCAATGAAAGATAATAAAAAAATTGCTCAATTTTATAAAACTTTAATGAATAGCAATTTATGGCTAGTTGTTAGCTCAGAGCATGTAGCATCAGATATATTAATTGCTGAGCACTACGTTCAGACGATGAAAAGTGCAGCGTATCGATATTTACCTGTTTTTTCGTCAAAATATCCGATTGAACAGATGCTAAAAGATGAAAAGACCGTATGCGTATCATTTAAGGATATGCTGCCTGTATTAAATGAAGAAATAGCGATATTACTTAATCCTGACACGCCTCTCTCAAAATTATTCATCCCGGAAGAAATAAGAATGTTAAAAGAAGATCAAAATTATTTTAAGCAGTAGCCAAGGCGATAACAAGCGCATGTGCTTGTTCCAAGCATGTCTAAATCTTAAATAAGCAGGATATATATATAGGCAGGGCCTTAAACAGGCTGCTGCTTTTTTATTACTAGTAAATAGTTCTATAGATAATGAGAGTAAATGTAATTTAATAGTTTTATAGTTTTTATTTCCCTTTAAATAGGTACCTATAGATCAGATGGAAAAGATTTAAATGAGAACAAAATCTTGGTTGTGCAGGTTTTATTTGCATTTTTAGGGGTATTTGTAGATACATATTCTCATTTTTGGAGGCTTTTGCAAGTAACCTTTGACCTTATCACTAGAGTTTCTTACAATAATAGTAAATATATAAACCGAAGGAGAGATATGTATGTCAGGAATTATTCGCGTAACGCCAGCAGAGCTTCGCGACATGGCAGGACGCTATACTAACGAAAGCGGCCAAGTTCAAGAATTAGTAAGCCGTCTTGATACAATGAAAAATCAACTTCAAGATATGTGGGAAGGTGCTTCAAGCGAAGCGTTTGCTGCTCAATACGAAGAATTAAAACCTTCTTTCGTTGAAATGTCTAACCTACTTACAAAAATCGCTAAGCAATTAGACGACTCTGCAAATGTTCTTGAAGATACAGATAACCAAATCGCTAGCCAAATCCGCGGTTAACTTCATCTAATAATCTAAGTGAAGTAATAAAAGGAGCGCCCCATTCTCAAAAGATGAAGGCGCTTTTTCTATGTTTTGAGGTGATGAAACCCTATGTATATAGAAGTAACAGTAGACTTAAAGCACTATACAGGTGATCGGTTCGATTTGCGACTATCAAACTATCATTCAATCAAAAAAGTAGTCGAGATCGTTTGGCAAGCTAAAAAGATTACTCAATCACCAAAGGACGGTGCGTGGATACGTATTTCAAATAAAAATCTTATTTTCTCGGGAAATGAGACGATGATTAACTGCGGCATTACCACAGGTGATTGTATCGAAATTCTCTAAAGGAGTCTATTAGAATGTCAGAGAAGAAACCGACTTACTTAGAAGAACAGCTCGAAGCTGTAATGACACGTCATAATAATGAATATACGTTTGTTTTTCAAAAAGAAAAAATTAGACTTGATCGTTCTATTGAAATTGAAATGTTAAAGGATGTAAACACGGCTTTTCAAAAAGAAATCATGATGAGCGATGATGAACTTAAAATAACAATTAAGCCTACCTCTGAATTTCAACCTTTTACAGCATTAAGGGGAAAAGAAGAACAGCAAAAGTGGCTGTTTGCAGATCAGCTTATCAAAAAGGTAAAGCAGCATTCTTTTTCAAGGCTGCATTTGTTGATTTGTCCAGAAAATATCATTTTTGATAAAAGTTTAAGTTCTGCTTTTTTACATTATGGAGTGAAAGAAAGTTTACCTCCTTATGAGCCTAACGAGGAACAAAGCTTTCAGGAGTTAAAGGCTACGATAGCGACCGCCGTTGACTCATCGCATACATTTGAACAGTATTTTAAGTTATATGAGACCTTGCAATTAAAAGAAGACGCTAAAAAAATAATGCATATCAGCAATGAGGAAGAGTTGAGTCAATTTGTTCAGCATAAGCTAACCCAAATTGAAAAACATCAAAAGACACTTGTTCAACTTCCTCAAAAGCGCTGGACCATTTTTAAGTTTTCGTCTGTCGGTATACTTGTCTTATTAATTCCTGCTCTTATTTATACTTTTTATTCTTACTTTTTTGCTCAGCCGAAACAAGAAGCATTTGTAGAAAGCAACGAATATTTTCTTGAAAAAAACTACAGCAAAGTAGTCGATACACTTGAAGATTACGATATCGAAAGCATGCCTAAAATTGTGCAATACGAAATAGCAACTTCCTATCTTGTTAATGAAAAGTTAGGAGAGGAGCAAAAAGCAAATGCTTTAAAGACTATTACGCTTCAGTCAGATCCTCAGTACTTTGCCTATTGGTTTTACATTGGCCGAGGGGACAACAAAAAAGCGCTAGAAGTTAGCAGATTGTTAGAAGAACGCTCGTTAATTATTTATGCACTAATGAAATACGAAGGTCAGCTAAAGACAGACAACGATTTAGCGGCTGATAAAAAGCAAGAAGAGCTTGATAAAGTAGCGAATGAACTTGAAGAATTTAAAAAGGAAAATGATCAGCAAGAAGCGGAAGCAGCCAAGCAGCAAGAAGAGAAACAGACTGAGGAAGCACAGGCGGCCAAGCAGCAGGAAGAAGAAAAGAAAGCTGCAGAAGCTGAGAAAAAGAAACAAGAAGAGCAAAAAAAACAGCAGGAAGATCAATCGAAGTAGGGAGGTAGTTGTATGAATATGCTTTGGATAGTTAGTGGGCAAACGTATCAGCAGCTGCCTATAGATTTTAAAACCTTTCGCCAAGCAACGGTTGGAAACACTCAGCATCAAAGTTTTACTTTTTCCTATCCGTTTGAGAAAGGGCAAATGACGCTGTCATCTGAAAAGAACGGCCGGCTCTTGATTTCTTACGGAGAAGAAAGGATAGCAGAGCTATCTGTTTCTGAGTCGCTTGTATGGCGAGAACAAGGACAGGCTTTAACCTTTGCCCTTACAGAGACGGCTGTTAAAGAAGCTGTCTATTATATTGATTACGGATCAGAAGTCTCGTTTTCCACAAGTGATGAAGCAGCTGATGTGTATCAGCAGAAAGAAAAGTGTGTAGTAGAGCCAAAAGAAGGATTTTACTTATCAAGGATAAATGGAAAGTGGAAGGTCTTTTATAATCAAGAACCGCTTTATCTTAATGGGCACCGACTAAAAGAGAATAAGAACCTTCAGCCCGGAGATCTTATTTTATGGTCTTCTATGACGATTCAATTGATCGAAAAAGATTTGCTGAAGATTCAAAGCTACTATGATTATGCATCTAAGCTTCCAGCTACGGCACAACCTATTTCTGAAATGAAAAAGAAGTACCCGATTTATAGACGGACACCCCGCATGATATATGATTTGCCTAATGATAAGGTGAGCTTGTCCTTTCCGTCCCAAGACAATGATGAAAATAACCGAAGCTTATGGCTTACCATTTTACCGCCATTAGTCATGCTTTTAGTCATGGGTGCGGTATCGATTATTCAGCCCAGGGGAATTTTTATTATTATATCTGTCATGATGTTTACGACCACGCTGATTGTATCTACCGTTCAATATTTCAAAGATAAAAAACAGCGCAAGAAGCGCCAAGAGCGTCGTCGTCGAATTTATGCAAAGTACTTAGAGAATAAGCGTGAGGAATTACAAGAACTAGTATCAGTTCAACGAGATGTATTATCTTATCATTTTCCAACGTTTGAACGAATGAAATATTTAACAGAACAGATTTCCGATCGAATTTGGGAACGAACTGTTGAAAGCAGTGATTTCTTACAGGTGCGTCTTGGAAAAGGAACAGTTCCTGGAAGCTACCAAATTTCTTTGAATAGCGGAGATATGGCTAATCGAGAAATTGATGATTTGCTGGAGCAGTCTCAGCACATGGAAAAGGTCTATCGGGAAGTCAAAAATGCCCCTGTTACCGCTCATTTAGGTTTAGGCTCTATTGGTCTGGTAGGAAAGATGAAAACGGTGAAGAATGAACTGCATCAGCTTGTAGGACAGCTGGCATTCTCCCACAGTTATCATGATGTGAGATTCGTATTCATTTTTGATGAAGAAGAATATAAAGAGTGGGAATGGATGAAATGGCTTCCTCATTTTCAGCTGCCGCATTCTTTTGCAAAAGGTTTCATTTATAATGAACAAACGAGAGATCAGCTTTTATCTTCTATTTATGAAATGCTGAGAGAACGCGACTTAGATGAAGCAAAAGGGGAAGGGGTTTTCCTGCCTCACTTTGTTTTTATTATTACAAATCAGCAGTTAATCGCAGATCACGTTATCTTAGAGTATTTAGAAGGGTATCACCCTCATCTTGGGTTCTCTACGATATTTGCGGCAGAGACGAAAGAAAGCTTAACGGAGCACGTTCACACACTCGTTCGTTATATTAACGAATCCGAGGGGGATATATTAATTCAAAAGCAAAAAGCTGTGAATATTCCATTTCAGCTTGATAAACACACGCTTGATTATAATGAAAGATTTGCAAGGATGCTGCGGACATTGGATCACCAAGTTGGCATGACCAACTCAATTCCAAATAGCGTTTCATTCTTAGAATTATTTAAAGCAAGAGAAATTGGTGAGCTGGATATCGTGCAAAGGTGGCACAGCAATGAATCAGCTAAGTCGCTAGCCGTTCCAATTGGTTTAAAAGGAAAAGAAGATATTGTTGAACTAAATCTTCACGAAAAAGCTCATGGCCCTCATGGGTTACTTGCAGGTACGACGGGGTCAGGGAAAAGTGAATTTTTACAAACGTACATTCTTTCTCTAGCGGTGAATTTCCACCCCCATGAAGTCGCATTTTTATTGATTGACTATAAGGGCGGAGGAATGGCTCAGCCGTTTAAAAACATGCCTCACCTGCTTGGAACCATTACAAACATTGAAGGAAGTAAGAATTTTAGTACAAGAGCCTTAGCTTCTATTAAAAGTGAATTAAAGCGACGCCAACGCTTGTTTGATAGATATGAAGTCAATCATATTAATGACTATACAGATTTATATAAGCAAGGTATGGCAGAAGAACCTCTGCCTCACTTATTCTTAATCTCGGATGAATTTGCTGAGTTAAAAAGTGAAGAACCAGAGTTCATTCGCGAGTTAGTCAGCGCGGCGCGCATTGGACGTAGTCTAGGCGTTCATTTAATTTTAGCAACACAAAAGCCAGGCGGTGTTATTGACGATCAAATTTGGAGTAATGCGCGCTTTAAAGTAGCGTTAAAAGTCCAAGATGCCGCTGATAGTAAAGAAATCTTAAAAAATGCGGACGCTGCTTCCATTACGGTGACGGGTCGAGGCTATCTGCAGGTTGGAAATAATGAAGTGTATGAACTGTTTCAGTCAGCTTGGAGCGGCGCGCCGTACATGGAAGATACGTATGGGGCTGAAGATGAAGTAGCCATTGTAACAGATCTCGGGTTGATTCCTTTATCTGATGTATCTACTCAGCAGACGTCATCTAAACAAGCGGAAGCAGAAATTGATGTTGTGGTGCAAAAAATCGAACAAACGCAGCAGGAATTAGGTATCAAAAAACTAAATAGTCCATGGCTGCCGCCTCTTAAAGAGAGATTGCTTCGCAGTGAGTACAAAGAGAAGCGAGACGGCGTATTCCCAATAGGCTTGATTGATGAACCTGAAAAGCAAAGTCAAACGGTATATAACTATCAGCTGATGGACGATGGAAACATTGGTATATTTGGTTCGTCAGGATACGGTAAATCGTTTACAGTCATGATGTTGCTTCTTAGTCTAGCTGAAAGACAGAGCCCGGAGCAGCTTCATTATTACATTTTTGACTTTGGAAACGGCACGCTGCTGCCGCTTCGTCAGCTGCCTCATACGGCAGAGTATTTCTTAATGGATCAAATACGTAAAATTGAAAAATTCATGACGATTATCAAACAAGAAATCGCAAGGCGAAAGCAGTTATTTCAGCAGCAGGAAGTTAGCAATATCAAAATGTATAATGCTCTAAGTTCAGAAGAGCTTCCTCTAATTTTTATCACGATTGATAATTTTGATCTGGTCAAAGAAGAAATGCAAGATCTAGAAATGCAGTTCACACAGCTTGTGCGTGACGGCCAGTCTTTAGGAATTTATATGATCTTTACCGCGACGCGCGTGAATTCTATTCGTCAGTCACTTATGAATAACTTGAAAACGAAAGTTGTTCATTATTTAATGGATCATTCAGAAGCGTATTCTATTTTAGGACGTACGCCGTATGCGCTAGAGGCTATTCCAGGCCGGGCTATTATCAAAACGGATCAACCTTATTTTGCGCAGCTGTTTTTACCTGCGGAAGGAAAAGATGATTTTGAAATTTTTGATGCAGTTAAGCTGCACATTCAACGATTAAAGAATCAATATGCTGATGCTATTCTTCCGGAGCCGGTGCCAATGCTGTCATCGAAACTTGTACTTGCCGAGTTTATGACGGACAGAAAAGTTATTCGGGAAAAAGGAGTTATTCCTCTTGGGTTAGATGAAGAGTTTGTTCGACCGGTGCATATGAATTTTACGAAAAATAAGCATTGTATCGTCATGGGGCAGACGCAAAAAGGAAAGACAAATGTAGTGAAAGTCATACTGCAAACAGCGCTTGAACAAGGCGTGAAGCAAATCGGACTATTTGATTCGGTTGACCGTGGTTTATCAAGCTATGCAGCTGAAGAGCAAGTCGTTTACATGGAAACAAAAGAACAGATCGTCGACTGGCTTGACCTAACCGAAGAGCGATTGCAGCGACGTGAAAATAAGTATTTGGAAGCGGTGCAGGAAGGAACAGTACACAGCCTTTCATTTGCCCCGATCATGCTTGTAGTAGACGGATTTGTACGATTCCAGCAAAACTTAGACAGTGTCTTGCAAGATCGCATTACAAAATTGATGAAAAATTATAGCCACCTGGGCTTTAACTTGATTGTTGCTGGGAATAACAATGAGTTTTCAAAAGGATTTGACGCGTTAACAACAGAAGTGAAGCAAATTGGCCAAGCCGTGTTGTTGATGAAGAAAACAGAGCAAAGCTTATTTACACTTCCTTATGACCGAAAAGAAGCCGACGTTAATCCTGGCTTCGGTTATTATATTAAAAGTGGAAAAGAAATAAGAATTCAAATCCCGCTATGTGTAAGTGAAAGGAAGATCTTAACATGACCGAACAGCGTAAGTATACACTTAAAGTCATATTAGCTGTTGTTTTAATTTTGGCTCTTCCTTCTTTCTTTTTCCAGTATATTGGAGACAACCCGCTGCAAGTCACAGAAAACTCAACAAGAACGATTGCGGTTGTTAACGAAGATAATGGAGTAAAAGAAAATAGTGAAAAAGCGATAGAATTTGGAGAAAAAGTGACTCCTCTTTTACAGGAGGGGTCGGATTATCAATGGACCGTGCTTGGACGAAGCGCAGCTACAAGCGGTTTACAGAATGGGAAATATGATGCGGTTATCTATATTCCCTCGACCTTCTCACAAAATATTTTATCGTATCAGGAAAAAAATCCAGAAAAAGCTACTTTGGAATACAAAGTTCAAAGTCAGCTTAACGCAGTTAATAAGGAAAAAGTAGTAGGGGAATTAGAAGATGCTACTACAAAGGTTAATAATGAAATGTCCTCTTTGTACTGGAGTTATGTATCACAGGAAGTGGATAAGGTACGCGGACAGTTCGATAAAATTCTGAATAAAGAAATCGCCTTTCAAAAAACAATGGTCGCTTTTTATAAACCGAATTCAAAAGATTTAGCAGGCGAATTAAATGATCAAAAGAAAATTCTTCAGCAAATCCAAGATAATGTAAATAAAGCAGAAAAAGGTTCTGGCGACAGACAAGGTGACGTAGAACAGGTCGAAAAGAATTTAAACAGCTTCATTGAATATGTAAATCAATATCAAACATATCAAGAAGCACAGAAACAAATGCTTGAAAAAACGCAGGCTCAAAGCGTTGCTGCGATTCAACAAGAGTTGTCTTCCCTTGAATCTAATCAGCCAAGCTCTAAGCAAAATTTTAATGAGCAGGCCAATCAAGTGTTTAGTGGCTTATCTTCCATTCAACAGCAGCTGGATCAAAATCAAAAAGCCGTTGGAGAACTTGGAGATCAACAAGCAGATAACGTCAGTGAACAAGAAAAAGCTCTGCAAGATTTGAACGGCCAAATAGTCAGTTCATACAAACAGCAGTCTGAGCAAACAACCCTAAACCAAATTGAAAGTAAGCTAAAGCCGCTTCGTGCACAGCTAGAGACAGCTTCATCAAATGAAGGTGGCGGAGGCTCAACGGATTCAGGGGAAAGTGATGGAGCTCAGCCAGACCCTAATCAAGGCGGAGAGACGCCAACAGACCCTGGAGAAGGTGGCGGAACTCAGCCAGATCCTAATCAAGGTGGAGAGACGCCGACGGATCCTGGAGAAGATGATGGAACTCAGCCAGATTCCGGTCAAGGCGAAGGAACGTCAGAACCAATTCAAGTGGATTTATCTCAGCAAACAGCAAAGCTTGATGATATATCAAAAGGGCTTGAAGACTTAGAACAGCAGCTCCAAGGAATGGTAAATGAAACACCTGAAGCGCCTGAAGCATCTGAAGCACCTGAGGGAACAGAAACGACTGAAACACCGGACACACCGGACACATCAGGTACATCCGATGCTGTGAAAAGTGCGCTTGAAAAAGTGGCTAATCTGAAAACACAGGTACAAGCAGTCAAAGATGAGCTGCAAAATGTAACCGTTCAGCCTGAAACCTCAGGAGAAAATACGGATGCGCTGAAGCAGAAAATTGCCAGCTTGGAAGCAGACATTGAGTCTTTGACAGCACAGAAAAACAAAGCAGAGAAAGACTTAGAAGAAGCAACCAAGTCGTCGAGCAGTCAGATTGCTAAGCTTCAAGAAGAAAATGAACGATTAAAAAAAGAGAATGAAAAGTTGAAAGAAGACGGCAAAAAGCCTTCTAAAGGTAGTGTGGATGTAGAGAATCTCATTACGATGATTAAAAACAAAGAAGATAAAATCTTATCTTCTCCAAACCTTTCAGCTTCTCGAAAGGAAAAGCTGAGCAATACATTCTCAGGTAAGATTCAAAGCAGCAGTGCCGAAGATCTGCTAAAGTACTACGGTGATTTATCGCAGTATGATTTGACTTTAGCTCAAGTAGGAAATACAGACATACAGAACAGCGTCCTTAACAATGACTCTATTAAAGGAAGTTTGCAGCAGGCGTTAGCTGGAACCGTCTCTTCTCAAGACGCGCGTAAGCAAATCCAACAAAACCTGTCTCTAACAAAAGAAGAGTTAGCACAGTTCCAAAATTCAGTGAAAGATTTTGCTGATCAATATGGACAAACAGTTGATGCTGAACAAGCATCTATTATGGAAGAGCTGTCAGCTATTCAAGAAAAAGCAAATGCAATGAATCAAGAGCTTCAATCTAGCGCAGGTGAAGATCAAGCATTAGAAAAGAAAGAAGCTCCGGACGTAACAGGCTTAATGACGCTGCAGCAAAGCATGGGTCAAGAGTTGAAGGGAATGAACGAACTCATTTCATCTTTAGGTGAAAGACAAGCTAATGTTGTCACATACACAGATGAATTGCAGAAGCGTGTAAATGAAGTCCAGGATAAAGCTGACACGCTTAACAGCAAGTGGGCCCAAAACGTGGATTCAACGAAGTTGGTTCGCGGCCAGGTATACCGTTTGTTAAATAATACATTAGTAGATGGACAGAATAATGATTACGTTTATCATTATTTAGCGAATCCTCTTCAAGTAAGCGGTGAAGTGCCGGCTGAAAAAGTAAAAGAGGTTCCACCGGTTGTCATTTTAGTTATTATCTTAATCAGCAGCTTACTAATTGGCTATTTCAGTCAATACTACCGACACGCACATATGCTTGTAAAAGGTACGCTGTTTGGGTTATTAAATTTGATTGTGGGATTAATGGTAAGTATCTTTAGCCTTAATATTTATTCATTATCGGGAGACCGGGCAATGGAATGGTCAATCTTTACGATCGTCTTATTGCTTGCTTCATCTACACTCGTACGCATTGCTTTCTTATCAGGAAGCTTCGCTGGATGGGTGACGACAGTAGGGTTGATTTTATTTTATATTACCCCGCTTCTTAACTTATCTATGCCAAACTTTAATTACGAAGATCCAGTATCTAAGGTATATATGTCAATTCAATATGATACGCAGTCTCTATTTGGACAGGCGCTTATTGTATTACTGGGGATGACTGCCGTTTTAAGTGTTCTGCCATCTATTATTCGTGCTTTAAAGACGACTAAAGAGGTTGAAAATGATGAAACCTATAGTGCTTAATAAGAAGATTGGAAGTATTGTTCTTATTTTTTCACTTCTTTGTTTCCCTATAGCAGCAGCGGCTGAAGCTGATGACGGAAACGTTGAAGAGATTAAACCAAATGTATATAAAGATGATCCGATTAACTTGGACCCCGAATCTTTGCTGGAAAACAAAAAAGAAGTAGGAAATATTCCGGAGGAAATAAAGGATCTTACATTTGAAAAAGAGGAAGATGCAGAGAAAGAGAGCTTAAAAGAAAGTCTTTTTGCGAACGCATCAGCTGAAGATAATACGATTTCTGCGAAAGCAAAAGAATATAACTTGTTTTCTTCTAAAAACACTTCTTACAAGAAAGATCGAACAGAACAAACTGCTCCTGAAAAGTCATCAGACCTACAATGGTTTTATTTATTATTGATTGGTGTGGGGGTTGTTGTATTATTTGCGGTTTTAATACCGCGCATTAGTCCTCAGCCTTCTGTAAAAAAATGAAAAAACCTCGCTGTTAATCAACAGCGAGGTTTTTGCGTATAGACGTAAATTTACAGGCGGCGGAAGCCTTCTTCAAACAAATAATCTTCTGCTTCTTCGTAAGATAGAAATGCTGCCTCTAAATTCAAGCCAGAATAAACATTCCACAGGTCATCTTCATGAACAAGTAAAAGCGTTGCATTGTCTGGGCCGTTCCAGCGCTGTTCATTTCCATTCCCTACAATAGCTTCTTCTCTAGCGGTATCAGGAAGGGTAGACAAAGATTCAATAGAAGCTTCAATAATTGAGCGAAGCTCTTCTTCAGTATAATCACGGATATTCACAAGACCTTTGTCATTTGTTTCATATCCTTTTAAAAACCCTGCATATACAAATCCATTTCCGTTAGGGTGCAGATGATGCACAACAACCGTTTTATCGTACACGCTTTCTTCATAATGAAAATTCACGCGTCCTAAAGATACATCTTTTCGATGCAGCTCTGGAAACGATGAAATAATAGCTAATTTTTCGTCAAAACTAAGCATAGACAATCCTCATTTCTATTTAAATCATTTCATTTTCTGAAAT
>Ga0209025_1004523_pt1 | contig 11997 bp, 10 predicted proteins | sample AraplaMF_Col_mLB_FD_184256 | JGI IMG/M metagenome (GOLD analysis project Ga0209025, IMG submission 184256) | Arabidopsis root microbial communities from the University of North Carolina, USA - plate scrape MF_Col_mLB (SPAdes) (version 2) | ecosystem: Host-associated > Plants > Roots > Endosphere... | reverse complement strand
TGCCGGTGCGACCGGCGCGCATATGCACATCTGCCACTTCAACAGCTCCAGCAAGACCGATGTCGAGCGGTGCGCGCGGCTGATCAAGAAGGCGCAGGAGCAGGGCCTGCCGATCACGGTGGAAGCCTATCCCTACGGCACCGGCTCGACGGTGATCGCAGCCGCGTTCTTCAGCGATCCGGAATTCGAGCGCCGCAACGACACGCGCTACGAGCAGATCCAGCTGGTCACCAGCGGGCGCCGGATCCAGGACCGCGAGGATCTGCTCTCCACGCAGTCCGAAGACCCGTCGCAGCTCGTGCTGTGGCATGTGCTCGACACCGAGAACAATGCCCGCCATCGCGACATGCTCGACCTCTCGGTCCTGTATCCCGGCGGCGCGATCGCCTCGGACGCCATGCCCTGGTCGATGCCGGACGGATCGACCTATACCGGCGACGCCTGGCCGCTGCCGGATGAAGCGACCTCGCATCCGCGCTCGTCCGGCACCTTCACCCGCTTCCTGCGCCACTGGGTACGCGAGCGGCAAGCGGTCAGTCTGCAGGAAGGGATCGCGAAATGCACCCTGATCCCCGCCGAGATCCTGGCCGCGAGCACGCCCGCCATGCGGGACAAAGGCCGGCTGAAGGTTGGGGCCGACGCCGACGTCGTCGTGTTCGATCTGGACCAGCTCACCGACCGGGCGGAGTTCTCGGCGATGAACCGTCCGGCTGAAGGCGTTCGGCATCTCATCGTTAGCGGCGTGCCGGTCATCTCCGATGGCGTCATGAACGTCGCGGCCCGGCCCGGCCAACCGGTGCGCCGTCCGTTTGGCGCGGCGGCGTAAGCAATGCCGGTTCCGATCCTGCTGGTGACGGGCTTTCTCGGAGCCGGCAAGACGACGCTGGTCAATCGCATCCTGCAGCAGGCCGACGGGCGGCGCATCGCCGCCGTCGTCAATGATTTCGGTGCGATCAACATCGATGCGGAGCTCATCGCCGGCGCCGAGGATGGCGTCGTCAGCCTCGCCAATGGCTGCATCTGCTGCTCGCTGGAAGGCGATCTGCTGCGGACGCTCGCCAACCTTCTGCGGCGAACCCCGCGCCCCGAAGCCATCGTGATCGAGACCAGCGGGGTCGCCGACCCGAACGACATCATCCGCAACCTGATGGACCCGGTGATCTGGCGCGAAGCGCCATTGGAGACAGTGCTGTGCGTCGTCGATGCGGCGGCACCGGAGGCGGGTCTCGGCGATCCGCTGTTCCTGAGCCAGTTGCGTACGGCCGACCTTGTGGCTGTCAGCAAGGGAGACCTCATCGACAAGCCGTCTCTCGACCAGCGCTGGCGGTCCCTGTCGCAGATCAATCGCCGGGCCGCCCTCGTCGAGGCGACTGGCGGCGATATCCCGCTCGATCTCGTCTTTCCGGAAGTCGGGACGGCTCGCGAGCGGGTGACGCGCCCCAAGAGACCGAGCGTCGACCGCTTCGAGAGCTTCAACTGGACGTCGAGCGAGCCGATCTCGCTCGCCGGATTTCAGCAGGTCGTTGGCCGGCTTGCGCCGCGACTCGTCCGCGCCAAGGGATTTCTTGAAACGATCGAGAAGCCCGATTGCAGATATCTCTTCCAGCTCGCCGGCGGGAGAGCCACGCTGGCGCCTCTCGATCGGGACGAGCTGGGGCAGGGGGGCACCCGGATCGTCTTCATCGCGGAGATCGGCAGGATCACGTCAGCGGAGATCGATGAGGCGATGATCGGGGCGAGTGGGCATCAGGTTAAATAGCCGCGATTCCACAGATATTCCTGGCCTGACGGTTCAGGCCTGCGGCGTATCGAGCCCCATCTGCCAGAAATCGGCCTCCAGCTTCGAAGCCTGGCCGAACAGAGCGGCGAGCTCGGAAAAGCGCGCTTCCGTCATCGCCCGCGCTGCGAGGGCGTCGAGATGGCGGCGGGCGTCGCGGGCGACCTGCTGGTAGGGCTCGCCGGCATATTCGCCGATCCAGTCGTGATAGGGATGGGTTTCGAGCGCCGATCCGAGCTCCTTGGCGAGGCGAGCACCGATCTCGGCATAGCCGACGATGCAGGGCGCGAGCGCGACGTGCAGGTCGAGCAGATCGCCGGAGACGCCGCAATCGAGCACGAAGCGGGTATAGGCGACCGTCGCCTGGTGCTCGGGGGCAGCTTCGAGCTGCTCGGGCGACAGGCCCCAGCGGCTGCAGAGCCGGATATGCAGGTCCATTTCGAGGTCGAGGATCGCCGACAGGCCGGCCTTGGCGGCGCGCATGTCGGCGAGGTTGCGGCTCTTATAGGCCGCGAGCGCATAGGCGCGGGCGAACTGGATCAGGAAGAGATAGTCCTGGACGAGATAGGTCCGGAAGGCCGCCTGCGGCAGCGAGCCGTCGCCCATCCGGCGGACGAAATCATGCTCGACATAGGACGCCCAGTCTGCCGCCGCGGCGCTCTTCAACCTGTCGAAAATGTCCACGGCCTTGCTCTCACAGCTGGAATCGCTGGCTGCAGTCTTAACCCGGCCGGAGATGGGAGGAAGCCGTGGCAGTCTCTCCTCAGAGCACCAGCACCGTCATCGCCTCGTTGATCCACCACCATTCGCGGCCGGGCGCATCCTCGCCGCGCAGGATCGCGAGCAGCTGTTGATAGCGCAGCGAACGGTCATGGTGACGGCGATACTGGTCGAGATGCCAGGCGCGGAAGGCCTCGTCCGGCTCGCGCTTCATCGCTTTGGCCGAGGCCTCCAGCCAGTCACTGGCGATGGCGCGGCCGGTCTGCGAATCCGGAGCCTCGCCCGCCGCCATCGCCTTGCGGACGTCGGCGAAGATGCGCTCGGCTGCGGCATGGTAGGTGGCGGGATCGAAATCCGGCGTCCACATCAGTTCGGCATCGGCCTTGGCGCTGGCGATGACGGCCTCGTCGCTCAGCATCGCCCGGAGCTCGGCGAAGGCGTCGATCTGTTCGGGCGTCGGATCGTCGGGGAGCTCGGGCGCGCCGGCGGCGATCGCCTTCTGGCGCCATTCCGGGTTCATCCTGTCGCCGGTGACCTCGTCATAGAAGCGTTCGGTGAGGCTGCGCATGTCGGCATTGGACAGGCTGGTCATGGTCCATAGTCTCCTGATGTCGTCGGCGGTGGGTTCGGGATTGCGCAGGGCGGCGCGCAAGGTCGCAGCGATGCGGCGCTTGCCGGCGATCTCGGCCTCGAGCGCCGAGAGGCGCAGTGCCAGAAGCTCGGCGAGCGAACCCTTGCGAGCGAGGATGCTGCCGATCTGCGCCAGGCCGACGCCCATCGCACGCAGCGCCTGGATCAGGTCGAGGCGGGCGGCATCGGCGTCCGAATAGATGCGGTAGTTCGCCATGGTGCGGGTCGCCGGCGGCAGAAGCCCCTTGTCGGAATAGAAGCGGATGCGCCGCACGGGCAGGCCGCAGAGGCGGGAGAGCTCACCGATGGTGTAGCGCTGGTCGGTCGTGGTCATGGCGCCGTCGTAGCGCCTCCACCAGATGGAGGGTCAAGCGGCCCGGAGCCAGGCGTCGCAATCGCTCGAATGCGGCGGATCTCGAAAAGGAGCGCGAAACCCTGTCGGGGGAAAACTGTGCGTCTGTAGCAATGCGTCAAAGCGGCGTTAGCCAGTCGCGGCCATTGTCCTGCGCGTGCACGCCCCACGCCATGATCCGATCTTGAGGCACGCCGAACCGGCGGGCGACGCGCCGAGCGCGGCCGCCGGGCCGCGCCATGTCGACGGGCTCGGCTTCGAGCCAGCGCTGGAACGCGAATATCGCCAGCATATGCGCGCCGAGCAGCGCCGCAGCACGCTGGTCTGCCTGATCACGGCGCTGGGCATCTGGCTGACCTTCATCGGGCTCGACCTGACTAGGCTCGACAATCTCATCGCTGTCGGCAGCAATGATCGCTCGGTCGAGATCGCCATCGCCTTGAGGCTCGGGACCCTCGCCGTGATCCTGCGCCTGGTCTGGATCGTGCGCCGCAAACGCCAAGCGCGCGCCTACCACTACCTGACCATGCTGGCGCTGGCGCTGATCGGGGTGACCTGCGCCTTCATCGCCAACATGTACAAGCTGCGCGGCCTGCCGCAGGCGGACATCGCCCAGCTCGTGATCATCGCCGCCGTGTTCCTGCCGGTCGGCCTGACCTTCTTCCAGAGCCTCAGCATCGCCCTGCTGGTCGCGGTGTTCACCACTGCGCTCGGCTTCGTGATGCTCGAACCGGCACAGCTGGCCGAGCACGGCCGGCTATCGATCCTGCTGTTCTTCGCCGTCTTCGTCAGCGCTGTCGGTGCCTGGCTGCGCGAGCGGGCCGAACGCGACCAGTTCCTGCTGCGCCGCATGCTGCACAGCCGGGCGATGTCGGACGCGCTCACCGGCGTCGCCAACCGGCGCGGCTTCGAAGAACATGTCGCGATGGCGCTGCTGCAGGCGCGGCGCGAGCGCGCGCCGGTCGTCTTCGCCGTGCTCGATGTCGACCATTTCAAGCGCTACAACGACCGTTATGGCCACCAGGCCGGCGACGTCGCGCTGGCCCTGATCGCCCGCGCCATCGACAGCAGGCTGCGCCCACCGATGGACATGGTCGGGCGGCTCGGCGGCGAGGAATTCGGGCTATTGCTCTACGATGCCACGCCGGAGAAGGCGCAGGAGCGGCTGCAGCGTGTCGCGCAGGCGATCGCCGAGCTCAGGATCGAGCATGCCGCTTCGCCGACGGCGCAGCATATCACCGTCAGCATGGGGGCGGTCGGCTTCGACGGGCAGGAGACGGCGGTCGATCTCTATCGGCGCGCCGATGCGGCGCTCTATGCCGGCAAGGCCTCGGGCCGGAACCGGGTCGAGCTGGGCGAGGACGGCGAACGCCTGGCGGGGTAGCGTTGCGTACCGCGAGACTGCTATGCGGCGTCTCCTGCCGCGATGAGAGAATCCCCATGTCCGCACCCGTTTCCATCGGCCTGATCGGGGCCGGCATCATGGGCGAGCGCATGCTGCGCGCGATCTTGGCGCAGTCGCCCGAGCTGGTGGGAGCCGCCGGCATCTGGGACCCGTCCGGCGAGGCGATGGCGCGGATCGCCGGCGAGCTGCCGCAGGTCGCGCAGAAACCCGATGCGGCGGCCGTGATCGCGGCGAGCGACTGCGTCTACATCGCCTCGCCGCCGGCCTCGCATCTCGGCCATGCCCGCGCCGCACTCGCGGCCGGCAGAACCGTGTTCTGCGAGAAGCCGCTGGCGATCGACGTCGCCGATTCCCGTGCCTTCGTCGCCGAGGCGGGTGGGCGAGGGGCGGTCAACTTTCCCTTCGCTTCCTCGCCGGCGGTGTCGCAATTGCAGGACTGGGCCGAGGGCGTCGGCGGCAACCGGCGGATCGCGATCGAGGTCGCCTTCGCCACCTGGCCACGCTCCTGGCAGGCCGATGCGGCGGGCTGGCTCGACCGGCGCGAGCAGGGCGGCTTCACCCGCGAGGTCGTCTCGCATTTCCTCTTCCTGAGCCGCCGGCTCGGCGGCAGGCTGCACGGCCTGCAGGCGAGCGCCTCCTTCCCGGAGGCGGGCAAGTCGGAGCGCCGGATCGAGGCGCGCCTGATGGCCGGCGACATCCCGGTGACGCTCACCGGCAGCGTCGGCACGACACAGAAGGACGATCACAACATCTGGATGCTCGAAGGCGAAAGCGGTGCGATCAGGCTGTGCGACTGGTCGTTGGCAGAGCAGCGCCAGCCGGACGGCTCCTGGCAGCGCGCGCCGGATGCGCTGACCCAGCTCGAGGCGCGTCCGGTCGCATTGAAGCGGCAGCTCGAAGGCGTCGCCAGGCTGGCGCACGGAGAGGCGCATCAGCTGGCGACGCTGGATGAAGCGCTCAATGTGCAGGAGATCGTCGAGGCGATCCTGGCGAGCTGATCGCCTTCATTGAGGCGACATGGCCGGAGGTCTATGATCGGCGGGCTCAGGAGGCCTGCCGATGCGCCATGCCTTCCTCACCGATGCGCAGATCGATGGCCGCGCGCTGGCGCATCGGCGTGGGCTCGGCTTCCATGACGACGAAGCCGTCGAGGTCATGACGCTGCTGGCCAGGCTCGCGGCGCGCTATCCCGAGTTCTCCTATGAACGCATATCCGACGGTTCTCGCGGAGAGGCCGAGGCACAATGGGATTCGCAGGCCAAGCGCCTGCTGATCCCGGAGGCTGTGTTTGCGGCGGCCGAACGCGGCGAGGGCAGGGCGCTGATGACAGTCGCGCACGAGGTCGGCCACGCCTTGCTCGGCCACCAGGGCAATCTGAACCGGGGGCCGGCCGGCGGCCTGGCCGAGCGGGTTTCGGCGAAGCTGCGGTCGATGGAATACCAGGCGCGGCGCTATGCGGCCGCTTTCCTGATCCCGGACACGCCGGTGGTGCGCAGACTCGATGCAAAGGCGCTGAGCGAACGCTACCGGGTCAGCATGAGCGCCGCGATCGTGCGCCATAGCGAGCTTCGTTCCGGCGAGAGCGCACGGGCTTTGCCTTTGCGACAGGCCGCGCTCGACCTCTGAGCAGCTTGCGGTCGGCGCGCCCGCAGGGCATGGCTCGGGCAACGTGACTGCGATCGAGGACGCCATGACCATCGCCGCTACCGGCCTGCCGCCAGCGCCGAAGCCCTCCGCACGGGCGCAGGGCGTCTCGCCCTTCATCGTCATGGACGTGATGAACGCTGCCGAGGCGATCGAGCGCCGCGGTGGTTCGGTCGTGCACATGGAGGTCGGGCAGCCTTCGGCGGCGACGCCGGCCAGCATCCGCGCCGCCGCAGCGCGGGCACTGGACGATGGCCGCATCGGCTATACCCAGGCGCTCGGCATCGGCTCGCTCCGGGCGAGGATCGCGCGGCATTATCGCGACACCTATGGCGTCGAGGTGCCGGCCGAGCGGGTCGTCGTCACGACCGGCTCCTCCGGCGGCTTCATCCTCGCCTTCCTCGCCTGCTTCGAGCCTGGCGCGCGTATCGCAATCACGGCGCCGGGCTATCCGGCCTATCGCAATATCCTGACCGCGCTCGGGCTGGAGCCGGTGGCGATCCCGGTCGGGCCCGAGACGCGCTATGCGCTGACGCCGGAGTTGATCGCCAGGGCCCATGCCGAAAAGCCGCTCGCTGGCGTGCTGACGATGAGCCCGGCCAATCCGACAGGCGTGGTGATGGCGCCCGAGGCGATCGCGGCGGTCGCGGCCGAATGCCGGCGGCTCGGGCTCTGGTACATCTCCGACGAGATCTATCACGGCCTGACCTATGAGCGGCCGGCGACGACCGCGCTCGCCGCCGACCCCGACGCGATCATCGTCAACTCATTCTCCAAGTACTATTGCATGACCGGCTGGCGCGTCGGCTGGCTGGTGGTGCCGGAGCGGCTGGTGCGGGTGATCGAAAGGCTGCAGCAGAATTTCTCGATCTCGGTGCCGATGCTGAGCCAGGTCGCGGGCGAGGCGGCTTTCGACGCGATCGAGGAATGCGAGGCGATCAAGGCCGGCTATGCGGCAAACCGGGCCTATCTGCTGAAGGCGCTGCCGGAGATCGGGCTCGGCGACTTCCTGCCGGTGGACGGCGCCTTCTACATCTATCTAGACATCGGCCGATATTCGAACGATTCCATGAGCTTCTGCCGGGATGCTCTTGAGAATGCCGGCGTCGCGATCACGCCTGGGCTCGATTTCGACGAAGGCCGCGGCGCGCGGACCGTCAGGCTCTCCTTCGCCGGCTCGCTCGCCGAATGCGAGGAGGCGGTTGCGCGGCTTGGGCGCTGGCTGAAGACGCGCCAAGGCGGCGCTTGCCAAGGCGTCGTGGTGGACTCAATCTGATCCGGCTTGGGGGCAGGACATGGTCGCGATGCGGAACTGGCTGAAAGCCATGGCGTTGTGCGGGGCGGCGCTGCTGGCCGGCGCCGCCGCAAGCTCTGCGCCGGCCATGGCGCAGCAGGCCAAGGCGGATGCTTCGCCCGTTCTGACGCTGCGCGGCGATGAGACGCCCGAGACCGTGCGCAAGCTGGTCGATGCCCTCTCGGCCGGCGGGCGCAAGGTCGAGATCAGGATCGCCGGCAAGGGCGAGGCGGTTCCCGCTCCTGCAGCACCTGCGTCCGTAGCGGGGGGCGCGGTGGCGCCGATGACGTCGAGCAGTGCTCAGGCGGAGGACGACACACCGGCCGAGGCGTTCTGGGATCATTTCGTCGACGGGGTGTCGCAGGGCCTCGGGGCCGTGCCGCGCCTCGCCCAGGTGCCGGAGGCCTGGCGCGCTGCCTGGGCGCAGAACCGCAATGCTTCGGCCGGCTGGTGGTTTGCAGTAGGCCTCGCACTCGCGTTTGCCGTGGCCGGATTGTTCCGGCTCGCGACTGCGGGCTGGTTCGCGCGCCGGCTGCGGCCGGAGGGGCCGGAATTCACGCCGCGCCTGATCGCGTCGTCCTGGGGCCTGCTGCAGGATCTGGCGACGCTCGGGCTCTGGCTCGCAGTGCTATATGCGGTCCGCAGGTTCTGGCTGCCGGCGCCGGACCTTGCCCACATGGTCCTGCGTACGATCGCCAATGGCCTCACCATCGGCGCCGGATATCTGATCGTCGGACGCTTCCTGCTCGCTCCCGGCGTCCCCGAACGTCGGGTCATGCCGCTGCCGCGGGCCGAGCGGGCTTTCAAATTCCTGATCTTCTTCGGCATTCTCACGCCCGTCCTGCTGACGGCGACGGTGTCGATCCAGCATGCCACCGGCCCGGGAGCCGTCGTCGGGCTGTTCGCTCTGGTCGGCATCGTCGCGACCTTGTTCAAGGTCTGGTGGTTCATCGATGCGCGGCACGACCTTGCGGTGCTTATCCTCAGCTCCGCGCATGAGCCCGGCGCGGCGCGGCGCGTGATCGCCCTGACGACGGGTTGGCTCTATGCCGCGCTCGCCGTGCTGATCTGGATGGTTGGCAATGCATCCTCGATGATGGAGGGGGGCGCGCGTTGGGCGGAGGCTGCCGCACTGACGCAGTTCATCATCGTGCTGGCGCCGATCCTGGCGGTCGGCATCACCAGCCTCATGGCCTGCCGGCAGGCACATGCGGTGGCGATGGGCCAGACGGCGCCGCTTTCGATCGCTGTCGGCCATGCGCTGCGGGCCGCGGCGGGCGGCGCGATCTGGGCTGGGGGCTTCTACCTGCTGGCGCGGCTCTGGGCCGGATTCTTGTTCGGCGTCAGCTCCGACCAGTTCGCCGTGCTGATGCGCCAGGCCGGCGGCGTCGCGATCCTCGCTTTCGGCGGCTGGGTGGCGATCGTCTTCCTGCGCAGCTTCTTCGACGCCTATACGCCAAAGCCGACGATCAGCCAGCCGGGCGACGAGGATGCGGTGCCGGACGACCATGTGCCGTCGCGGCTTGCGACGGTGCTGCCGGTGTTGCGCGGCGTGGTTCTCACTGCGGCCATCGGCCTGACCGCGCTGGTTCTGCTGTCGCGGCTCGGCGTCGATATCGGGCCGCTGCTCGCCGGCTTCGGCATCCTCGGCCTTGCCGTCTCCTTCGGCTCGCAGGCGCTGGTGCGCGATATCGTCTCCGGCTTCTTCTTCATGCTGGAGGACGCCTTCCGCGTCGGCGAATATGTCGATACCGGCCGGCTCAAGGGTACGGTCGAGAAAATCTCGCTGCGCTCGATGCAGTTGCGTCACCAGAGCGGGCAGGTCCACACCGTTCCCTTCGGCCAGGTCCAGTCATTGACCAATGCCAGCCGCGACTGGGCGACGGTGAAGTTCAACGTCCGGCTCGACCACTCGGCCGACATCGAGAAGGCACGCAAGACAATCAAGAAGATCGGGGCGGCACTGCTGGAGGATCCCGAGTTCGGGCCGCATTTCATCGCCCAGCTGAAGATGCAGGGCGTTGCCGACATCACCGATTCCGCGATCGTGATCCGGCTGAAATTCACCGCCAAGCCGAACCATGCCTCGATGCTGCAGCGCGAGGCGCTGAAGCGGGTCTATCGCGGCCTGATCGATGCCGAAGTGCCGTTCGCCTCCAATGCGGTCACGGTGAAGGAGGGCGGCGGCAAGAGCGCCGCCGCGGCGATTGCGGCCGTGCCGCCGCCGACGCCACTGGTGCCGGCGGCGGAGTGAGGAGGCGCCGTGCGCAGCCTCAGGTGGTCCGGGCGGGCAGCTCTCGTTCTTGCGGCGAGCCTGGCCGTGGGCGTTGCGCTGGCGCAGGCCCCTTCCGGCGATGAGTTGATCGCCAGCTACAACGTGCTCAACAGCAGGTGTCGCGGCGGCTCCGGGGACGATGCCCGCACGCACAAGGCCTGCGCCGAGCGAGACAGGGTCGTCGCCGCGCTGCAGCTGGCAGGCTATTGCTTCGGGCACCGCGGCCAGGTCGGCGCGCAGATGAGCTGGCATCGCTGCGGACCGGATTCGCTGCGCTAGGGCGAGCTTCTGCCAGTCACTGCCCGAATTCGAGCATCAGGAAAAAGCTGAAGCCGAGCAGCGCCAGCAGGGTGCCGAGGCCGGCGGCGAGGCGGGCAGCGGAGAGCTGCCCCGCCCATTCATGGCGCTGGCCGGCACGCTCGGCCGCATGTTCAGGGCCGTGCTTGCGGAACTGGCTGGCATAGAGGTCCGGCGTCATTTGCGGGCCGACTGGCAGGTTGCCTTCCAGCTCGTAGCGGATTGCGACGAAGAGGGTGAACAGGCCGAGCAGGCCGACACCGAGCCAGCCGATCGCCTGCTGCACCAGCCAGGCCAACCCGATCAGGCTGGCACAGGCGACGGCTCTCACGAACAGGCGCTCACGGCTCTTCGGCGGGCGCATCGTCCCTCCCGATCATGAAAAAGGCCGCCGCGATCGCTCGCGACGGCCCTGATTTCTACTTGCGTCCGGCCAGCTTGTTCCACCAGCCGCCGCGCTTCGGGCGATCCGGATCCGGCGGCGTCAGCACGACCGCGACAGGCTCCTCGACGATGCGTGGCGCGGGCGGGGGCTCCTCGGCGACAGGCTCGGGCTGAGGCGCTGCAGCTTCGGGCGCGGCCGGCTCGGGAGCAGGCGCCGGCTCGACCGGGGCGGCGGCGACGCCGTCCTCGGTGATCGGCACGACCTTCTTGCGCGAGCGGCTGCGCTTCGGCTTCTCGGCCGGCTCGGCAACGGTCTCACCAGCCGTGTCGGCAGCCTTGGCGGCCTCGGCAGTTTCGGCCTCGGCTTCCGCCTCTGCCTTCTTGCTGCGGCTGCGGCGTGCGCGCTTCGGCTTGGTCTCCGCTTCCGGCTCGGTCGCGGGGGCCTCGGCGACGACCTCTACGGCCGGCGCAGGGGTTGCGACCGGCGCCGCATCGTCGGACTCGCCGACGACCGCGTCATCGCCATCCTCCTCGCCTTCGTCCTGCTCGCCGGCCTCGTCGGCGCCGCCTTCGAAGCTCTGCTGACCATCGCGCTCACCACCGCGCCGACGACGACGGCGTCGCCGGCGGCGGCGACCATCGCGGCCCTCCTGGCCTTCGCCCTCGCCGGAGGCGCGCGGAGCCGCCTGGGTCTCGCCTTCCTCCTCGCTTTCAACCTCGGCCTCAACCTCGACGATGTCCTCATCCTCGGGCTCGTCGATGATCGCCTCGGCGCGCATGCTGGAGACCGGCACGACGCGGTTCTCGTTGCCGACGAACTCGCCGCGCTCGACCTCGAAGTAGCGGGTGCCGAGCAGGGCCGCGTCTGCGGCTACCGTGATCGCGATGTTGAAGCGTTCCTCCAGGTCGCGCAGATGGGCGCGCTTCTGGTTGAGCACGTAGAGCGCGACCTCAGGCCGGGTGCGGACTTCGAGGTTATGCGAGGCGCTCTTGATCAACGCCTCTTCGAGGGCGCGCAGGATCTGCAGCGCGATCGAGGGCGTCGAGCGGACGAGGCCGGCGCCGGCGCAATGCGGGCAGGGCACCGAGGAGCTCTCGAGCACGCCGGTGCGGATGCGCTGGCGCGACATCTCCAGCAGGCCGAAGGCGGAGATGCGGCCGACCTGGATGCGGGCCCGGTCGTTCTTCAGGCACTCCTTCAGCTTCTTCTCGACCGCGC